>OWJB01000074.1_pt1 | contig 33761 bp, 27 predicted proteins | sample 1732861 | NCBI WGS metagenome assembly OWJB01 (sample SAMN05065762, study PRJEB22554) | human gut metagenome | biome: ENVO:2100002; feature: ENVO:00000062; material: ENVO:00002003 | host: Homo sapiens | place: USA
TCTCATACAGACCTGCATATCCCAGAGAAATCGTAGAATAGCCGTTGTACAGGAGTTTGTCGATCGTCTCACCCTTTTTCAGGCGGGCAAGCGCACCATTCTGCCACAGAATCGGCGCCACATCGGAGATCGTGCCGAGCAGCCTCTCATGACGGCAGCGGAGCGCACGATGGCACAGTTCCAGTCTCTCATCGAGAATCTGCCAGAAACGGTCCATATCTCCCTCCGAAGAACAAGCCACATCGACCAGGTTAATCGTGACAACACCCTGGTTGAAACGTCCATAGAATTTATGCTTACCGTTCGGCAGCATCTGGGAATCTTCTACCGTCAGGAAAGAACGGCAGCCCATGCACGGGTAAACCTCGCCCTTCTTTAATTCCTTCATAATCTTAGCGGAAATGTAGTCCGGAACCATCCGTTTCGCGGTACATTTCGCTGCCAGCTCAGTCAGGTGCCAATATTTCGAACCTTCTGTAATATTGTCCTCATCCAGCACATAGATAAGCTTCGGGAACGCCGGTGTGATCCAGACGCCCTTTTCATTCTTGACGCCCTGCATTCTCTGCAGCATCACTTCCTCGATGATCATCGCAAGGTCATCTCTGGTCCGTCCCTCCGGAACCTCGTCCAGATACATAAATACCGTGACAAACGGAGCCTGTCCGTTACAGGTCATCAGGGTGATAAGCTGGTACTGGATCGTCTGGATGCCGCTCTTAACCTCCTCGCGCAGACGGCGTTCGGTCACGCGGTTGATGATATCCTCATCCAGTGCCTCGCCGCACTCGGTGCGCTCTGCAATCACGTTCTTGCGCAGCTTCTGACGGCTGATGTCCACAAACGGTGCCAGATGCGCCAGAGTAAAGGACTGTCCGCCATACTGGTTGCTGGCCACCTGCGCCACGATCTGGGTGGTCACGTTGCAGGCCGTAAAGAAACTGTGCGGCTTCTCGATCATCGTCTCACTGATCACAGTGCCATTCTGCAGCATATCCTCCAGATTGATCAGGTCGCAGTTGTGCTCCTTCTGTGCAAAATAGTCGGTATCATGGAAATGGATGATGCCTTCCTCATGCGCGCGGACGATCTCCTCCGGCAGCAGCACACGCTTGGATAAGTCCTTGCTGACCTCGCCCGCCATGTAGTCACGCTGGGTCGAGTTGATGACCGGGTTCTTGTTGGAGTTTTCCTGATTCACTTCTTCATTAATATGGTCCAAAAGTGCCAGGATGCCGTTATCGGTCGTGTTGGACTTGCGTTTTAACTCCCTGCGGTAGCGGTAGCGCACATATTTCTGTGCAACCTCATAACCACGCATCTCCATAATGCTGGTCTCTACCATATCCTGGATGTCTTCCACATTCACCGCGTGCGGCGTCTCCTGCACCTGCTCGGCGATCGTATCTGCAATCGCTTCAATCTGGTACGGGTTCATCTGGTGAATACGCTCCACATTGCCGTTCGCTTTCGTGATCGCATTTACGATCTTCGCCCGATCAAAATGTACTTCTTCTCCATTTCGTTTGATTACATTGGTTGTTACTGTGTCTTCCATCCCTGTTCCCTCTCCTTACCCTTAAGCCCGTTTTATGACTTGTCTTCTATAATCTATAAATTGACTCGCCGGTTCCTGTTTCTGTGATTTCTCTTTCTACTTTTATGGCATACATCGAACATCCATCTGTATCCATTTCCCGTCCCCCAGCTTACTCTCATTTCCTCATTCATGAGAGCAGCGCCTTCTTCTGACAGGCTATTGTTCATGTCCGGATGCCTTCACTGACAGGATTCTTTTCCGTTCCGACTTGTCTTACGATTGGCTTTATTTTTGATTTGTATTTAGGTAATTTTTAGAATTACACACAAAATATTGAACTCGTTTTCTTTCATAACACAATATATAGTGTGTTCGTCGTGACGTATTTAAGCATACACCAATTAGATTAAAAATGGAAGAGGATTCCCCTATATTTTTTCGAATCAGAATTTTGCACAAAAATCATTTTCTCCCTTTACAAACACCCAAATCTGTGATCCCCTTTCCACGACATTCTTTCCAGACTTATCCACCGTCCCATGTGCAAAACCCACCTCGTCATTTCTCCCATGGCTGCATCCCATATACCCTCTGAGTCTCCTTTGCCCATGCCCTTATCTGTTTTAAAAATACCGAAAATAATGCTTTTTAAAATATTTTTAAAAATATTTAAAAAACTGTTGACATTTTATTCTGGATGGAGTAGAATAACTCATGTCTTACGGATGAGGCATCCGCAAGAAAACAAAATAAGCGCCTTTAGCTCAGTTGGTAGAGCAGTAGACTCTTAATCTATTTGTCCAGGGTTCGAGTCCCTGAAGGCGCACTATCAAGTGCTTGTTTCGCAGACCGAGAGCTGTGGGGCAGGCACTTTGTGCGTTAGCAATGAGGCGTGCAAAGAAAAAAAGAGATGGCGGATGACGCGTTGTGCTTGCACATAAGCAGCATCCGTTATCTCTTTTTTTCTTTATAGGGCGAATGCCCGACAGCGAGGAAAAGCGCCAGCTTTTTCGAGCTGCCGCACGCCGGATTTCAAAGATGCGACTCTTTTCAAACTGCCCCACGCCGGACTCCAAAGACGCAGCTTTTACAGCGCCCGCCCTATCGCCTTCTCCACTTCCTTCTTTGAACTAGCGCCGACTTCCTTGCTGAACACTTCCCCATTCCGGAAAATAATCATCGTCGGGATCGACATAACCTTATACCGGACTGCAATATCCGGGTTCTCATCGACATTCAGCTTTCCGATCTTCACTCTTCCCTCGTACTCGCCCGCCAGCTGCCCGATCACCGGCGCCATCATCTGGCACGGACCGCACCAGTCTGCATAAAAATCAACCAGTACCGGAATCTCCGATTTCAGTACCTCCTCCTCAAAATTCGCGGTCGTAAACTTCATTTCCATCACTCATTTCCTCCTTTCGTTCTATCCATACAGGCAGTCAACAGAAGTGCCCTGTTTCTCTTTACGACGGCTTCTTTTTACCGCCTCCCAGTGCCTTTGCTGCCTCTTCCATCGATTTTTTCCATTTTAACGCCTGTTTATTCAGTTCCACCTTATCGCTGGTCGCCTGAATGAGTTTCCGTGTAAGCTGCTTTTTAATATCCATTCCTGACTTCTGGCAAACGCTCTGCGCGCCTCGTTACCATTCATGTGAGTCCAGGTTTCTCACAAAAAGCACCGCCGCGCATCCAGCCATCCTTCTTTATATTATAATAAATATATGCAGCTTTTATTTTCTTTATTCCGGCTCTGCCAGCTCAGATAACCGTTAAATACGGCAAATTCCTGCTACCACCACGTTTTCTTACGGCACTTTCGGTTCCAAAAGTGCCTACCCGTGTACAGTAACGATTTTCCTACCGCACTGCCACCAGCTTGCAGATCGGCTTGCCCTGCGCCGAGAACTTTGCCTCGTACTCGGTCATGACGTTGCCCTCTGCCATCTCGCTGTGGTGCAGGTCACGGGTATATTCTGTGATGCGCCAGCCCGCCTCCGGGATAGCTTCCAGGGAATAGGAAAATAAATCCTGGTTGTCCGTCTTGAACTCGACTCTTCCATCCTTCTGGAGAATCTGATCGTATACTGCCATAAATGGCGGCGAGGTCAGTCTCCTTCTCGCATGGCGGTCCTTCGGCCACGGATCCGAAAAATTCAAATAAATCCGCTCTACTTCCCCCGGTCCAAAAATCTCTGCCAGTTCTCTGGCATCCTCACATAAGAAATAGATATTGGACAGTTCCATCTGTTCTCTCTTGCGGATCGCCTTTAAAAGAACCGTCGAATATTTCTCAATACCCACAAAATTCACATCCGGGTTGCGGGACGCCTGCTCCAAAATAAACTGACCTTTACCCATACCCACCTCGATACGGATCGGATGGTCATTTCCAAAAATCTGCTGCCAGGTTCCCTTCTTCTCCTTCGCCCCATGAACCACATGCGGGTTTTCTTCTATCATCTGCTCTGCGCCCGGTATATGGCGTAATCTCATCTTCGTTCCTCCTGCTGTCTACAATCTGCGCCGTCCCGGATGGACTTTCTTCCGTACCGTATCATTCCGTTGAGACGCCCCGGCTTACCCGCCGGATCTATCCTTATCTTACCATTGAAGCCCCCATTTCGCAAGCAAAGGTGCTCTATTTTCACACCATTTTACGATCCCCGGTTACTATACACGGGTAGTTCATTTTCATTGTGGAAAGTGACGAAAATCATTTTTCTTTTTCATCAAAACTATTTTAGCCGGAAGAAATTCTGCGGATATCGCTTCCGGCTACATGTTTTATTGCTTAAGTTATCAACAGTATCTATAAATTCTCTTTTGAGGCGTGTTGAATTCATCGATTTTTGTGGATGGTTTCTCCACGCCAGCTTCTTATCTGACCATTTTTTAGAGTTATTCACATGAAAAAATGACGAATGCTCATCTCCTGCAAATTCGCATAAATTCAGAGCTTCTGCTATAATCATTCCATGAAAAGAGAGATGAGCATGAATGACATGTCTGTAAAAATCGAACAGTTACTGAAACTTCAAAAGCCTGGAAATGGTGCGAAGAGGCATCTGAAGATGCACTTAAGGAACTGAAATATATGTGCGGAAGTAATTTCCATAAGACTGGAATTTACTCTTGCCAACTGGAATTTAAATATACATTCAAGTATGAAAAATAATTCGCTCCATATCTGCTCCCAAAATAGAACATTAGTTCTTTTTTATTCTGAACTTTTCACATGCAGATGTCAAGGCGGGATTTTTTAGCAAAAAACAGCTGACCAATTTGATCAGCTGCTCTTGAATGCTGTTTTAAGAATTTTTCGTTGCACACTCATGATTTTAGCTATTGATTCGGAAGCACTTCCGTTATTGCTCTACACCGTTTTTTGCAGAAAGTAATACCGTACAAACGAATATCTTTCCGATCATCGTTTATGAGGAATTCCTGGTAACGGCGATCCTGGATCTGATCAAGAGCTTTCTGGCAGGCAGTCTCCATTTCATCAAAGCTCTTTGTATACTTTAGTTCAATGACAATACCAGCGTCCGGGTCGTCCGTCTCCACAATAATATCTGCAAATCCCTCCCCCGCTTCAACATTTGATTTTACAAGCCAGTCAGCATTTCCTGTCAGGATGCCAACAAGAAGATTATGATAGGAACTTTCTTTTTCTTCCTTTCTTGCTTTTGTGTCAAATACACTGATGGAATTACTCAGTACACGGTTTAAATACTGCTCGATTCCTTCTGTATCCCCTGCTTCAACAGCTTTCCAGAATGCATTCAGGCGCTCCGTATTACTGAAAATTGATTTCTTAAACCATTCGTTTATTTGAAGCCGAAAAACCTCCCGCACTTCCCGATTCGGAATAACCAGGCGGTAAGCTCCCTCTTCTGTCCTTCCTACCTGCGTAAGATATCCGGTTGTAAAGAGCACACTCCAGAGATTTTCAATACTCTGATCGATTTCCTCATAGGTGAGATCCAGGCGAAGTTCCTTTTCAATTACTTCCCCAGCAATCAGGCGCTCGATTTCATTTTTTGTTGTTTTATTAGCCTTATCGATAAATCGCTTTACCAGATCATTGCCACTCGTATTGATCCAATATGCCTCCGGTTTAGCTTCTGGATCATCCTTGGCCCGGTCCACAAAGTTGATAACATCCCATGGACAATAAACATCCGCTTTTCCGAAACGGTAGCCATCGTACCATTCTTTCACTTCCCTGAATCTATTTTCAAGATGATAGTCTGAAAGCAGCTTTTGGACCTCTGCATCCGTAAAACCGAACTGCTCATCAAAGCGTGTATCCGTAATCGAAAGAATTTTAAAGTTATTAAGTCCTGTAAAAATACTTTCCTTCGAAACACGAAGACATCCTGTGAGCACCGCAAACGCAAGTGCGTCATTGGTTTTTAATGCTTTTCCAAACATCGCACGGATAAGGAACACCATTTCTTTATAATAGCCATGCTGAAATGCTTTATCAAGCGGGACATCATATTCATCGATAAGGATAACTGTTTTCTTATGATAGTGCGAAAACAACAGTTCAGAAAGCGTCTGCAAGGAGCCCAGCAATGTCTCCTCTGTCATTTGATATCGTCCGTTTGAAAACATGGTCAATGCCTCATATGTTTTCCTGGCATCTTCATCCAGAATTTCGCTTTTTCCGAGAACGGCATGACGCTTTGCTTCTTTTGAAATCAACTCCATCATCTGGTACTTCGCACTTTCAAAATTCAACCCTTCCACATTTTTGAGGGAGAGAAAGATGACGGGATATTGCCCCATGTGCTGCTCACAAAGTGCATGATTTTCAGAAACATAGAATCCATCAAAAAGCGTTGGATCTGTTCCAATCCCAAAAAAACACTTTAGCATACTCATGTTAAGAGTTTTACCAAAGCGACGCGGACGAGTAAACAAACTCACCTTGCCGAGATTATCAAAAAGCTGCTCAATTAATTTCGTTTTATCTACATAGTAATACTGGTTTCTTCGAATTTCTTCAAAGCTTTCAATTCCTACTGGAAGTTTTAATTTATTTTCCATAAACAATCCTTTCGTTGCCATGGCTGAAAGTCTACTGCCTTCGGATGATGGATAGTCTGTCCCTCTCTTATGGGAAAACTTCTGTTATTTCATTATCGCATATATTCTGCGAAAATGGAACCATCCACACAAAAATACGGCTTTGATTATTTCCTATTTTATACGAAAAGAGGTCCTGAAACCAGGACCTCTCAGACTGTAGACAAAGTGGTGTTTGACCGTTAGGCCAGGCACCACTTTTCTCTTGCGTTTATTTTATACAGTAAAAATTCAATTCTATATATAAATGACAACAATTTCCTGTTTCTCATCACCAGTATCTTAGCTAATTTTTTCAGGTTCATGTATGTAAAAGTAAGCCCGGCTTTCATTTCTATCCGCGCTTTTCCTATGTACTGAGTATATCGAAAACCATGATGTTCAGTCTTTGCAAACCCATAAGGAATACGTCCGCCCATGTAAAAACCGCGCTTGCAGCGTGAATAGTATGCGTCGGTAACACGCTTTTGGATTGTTTCGCGTTCCAACTGTGCAAATACGATACAGATATTCAGCATAGCGCGTCCGATAGGAGTAGAAGTGTCAAACCGTTCTGTTGATGAAACAAACTCCACATTGTACTTTTGGAAAATATCCATCATGTTTGCGAAGTCCAAAATAGATCGGCTGATACGGTCTAACTTATAAACGATAACCCTTGAGATTTTGCCCTGTCTTATGTCCTCAAGCATTTCCTCAAAGGCGGGGCGATTGGTATTTTTACCGCTATACCCCCGGTCGATATACTCCTTATAGGGATTGCCGCGTGTTTCGTACTTGCAGTATTCAAGCTGGCTTTCAATAGATATACTGTCTACTCTTTCTACTGATTGGCGGGAATAAAGTGCGTCATACATCGTTTACCTCCATAACGATGTATTTAATTGAGCCGCCCACATCAATATGATAGCACATTTCCCGCGATTACTCAATTCGTACAAGCATATTTGTAAAAAACCGCGAATAGCTGCTTTTCAATTTCAGCTTTCACGGTTTCCTTTTCTTTTGACGGATATTTGGGGCGGCTGTTGTTTTGTTAAGATGGATTGCCGAAACTATGAGATAACCGCATTTTGACGACGATATGCGTCGTTGTCCTTTTGCCGCAGTTCGTTTTCAAGCTGGGCAAGCTGCCGCTTCAAGTCCTCGGCTTTATCCGGGTCTTTCGTTGTTCTGATCTGCTGCTCTAACTGATCCCGTTCTTCTTTCAGCTTCTCAATTTCCCGGTCTACCTTGTCGGTATTTGTGGTACACGTTTCCGCTTTTCGTCCTGGCTCACCTTTGGCGGGTGCAGCTTCTTTTGACGGGCCTTCCGCCTCTTGTGGCGAAACATTATCCGCTTTCATAGGGTCATCAAACTCAATGATGGGGTTGCCCTCATCATCATGGGTGAGCTTATAAAGGCCGATAGGCTCACGCTTCTCGCCGGGGATATATTCGTCATATTCCGGCAGTCCGGATTGTTTCGATGGCTTATCGGTATCATTTTGGAGAACAGGAGCAGAAACAGGCTCTTGCTTTTGTATGCCGCGCATTTCCTGCGGAAGCTGATGTGCAGCATGGTTTCCTATACCTTGAACGCTCATTTTCTTCCCTCCTTGCAGCGTTATTTAACTTCATCATAACGCTTATTGGGGGTATTTCAATAGGTTTGTTGTGAAATGTTCTGCGGCTGTTGTGAAATGACAAGCAGGACGCTCAAGCAAAACGATTTATCCTCAATGCTGATGTCCACAGCCCCACCATACTTTTCTGTTACCCACTTGATATTTGAAAGACCAATACCCTGTTTGAAATGGCGGCTGCCATTGAAGCTGTTTTCTATCTCGATCAGCAAAAAATCCTCCTGCCTGCTACTTGATATGCGGATATACTTTTTTTCGTCCATACCAAGTTTTTCACAGGCATGGATCGCGTTATCCAATGCGTTTGACAGGATAATGCAAAAGTCCATATCGCCTACCGAACAGGGGAACGGTACTTTCAAGGTGCTGCTTACGGTGATACCCTTATTGGCGGCTAAGGCCGCTTTATTCTCTAACAAAACATCCAAAACTGCGTTGCCCGTTTGAAACGGAAAGGACAGGTTTGCGGTGACAATATCCATTTCTTCTATGTAGGCTTTTGCCTTTTCATAATCCGCATTTTCCAATAGCCCCTTGATAATCAGAACATGATTTTTCATATCATGCCGGAGTGCCTTTGTGCTGTCGTAATGTGTCTGGGCTTCCTCGACATACTGCTTTTGGAAGTGGCTCTGCTGCTCCAATAAAGACAGCTTCCTGCTTGTGGAAAAAGCGACGGAAAGTTTTTGATAAGCATACATAATAGCAAATATGCTGATAAGTCCCAATGTCTGAACGGCAAGCATTTGAATGTGATTGCCTATCAGAAAATCGGACGCCTGTTCAACAGAAATGACATTTCCGTAAAACGTATGACTGATATACTCGCTTACCACAAGAATCATCAGAAGCGGTGTCAAAATCATCAGCACATATTGATTTTGAATATCCTCTTTGCGCTCCAGACATTTGAACACGCCCAAATAGCACAGGCAAGTCAGGCCAAGCGCAAGCAGATTTCCGGCAATCATAAAAACCTTGCTGAATACGGCGGGGGCAATGTCATACACAAAAGACGACAGCACCATTGTAATGGAATTAAAAACGCCAAAGCAAAGCTGCATGATCTCCGCTGTCAGTATGGCATAGAGAATTGCCGTCCCGCTGCTGCTGTTTAGCACCCAAATACCGTAAAAGGATAGGGCAGCTATAAAAAGGACAAGTTTCAGCAACGCCTCTATCGGTAAATTGATGATAACGCAGCCGAGAACGACAAACAGAATATTTTGTATTGCCGTTCCTCTTTTTCCTACAAATCTGCCATAAAAAATGATTCCAAGCACGACTTCCAAAAGCCCGGAGAAATATAGAAAAACGCTGTCAAACAGTTCACCCATTTCTATGCCCCCGTTCTTTCACATACTGTAAAATCACCGTCGAAAACTCGTCGCCGCGCAGGCGGGAAACGGGGATTGTTTCCCCATTTGTCAAATAGGCTTGTCTGGCTTTATAACTTTTCAAGTATTGCAGATTGATTAAGTAGCTTCTATGGCATTTAAAAAATCGCTCGTCCAGCTTTCTTTCCAAGGTTTCAATTTTATCATAGTAATCAAGCACCAGCTCGTCTTTCAGATGGAGATAGACCTTGCGGTTGATGATTTCGCAGTACACAATATCGTCAAACGATACAATGCTCCACTCCGTTCCTTTTTGTATCAATAGCTGCTTTCCCTTATGGCTGCGGATCGACAGCAACAGGCGGCTCATCGTCCGGGAAAAATTGTCCTCCTGCAAGGGCTTTACAAGGTAATCAAACGCCTGCACTTCAAAAGCGTTGAACACATATTCCTGTAAAACCGTAATGAAAATGAGAAAACCGCCATATCCGCGGCCCCGCAGTTCTTTTGCGGTTTCAAGACCGTCCGGCTCGCCCATCTTAATATCTAAAAAAACAATATCAAGTTTCTTGTCACAGTCCAATAATGCCTTGCCACTTTGAAACGGGAAAACAGCGATTTCCATATTTTCCTGTTTGAAAAATCCCAATACCTTTTCGGTCAGCAGATTTAACATATAGACTTCATCATCGCAAATGGCAATGTTAATCATTAGATTTCCCTCTTTCCTGCGGAATTGGCAGCGGTTGTTCTTTTCGCCGCCGATCAGCGGGCTTTTTTGCGTCCTTTGGTATCAACCACATACGGCTAATTCTTGCAACACCCGGTATGCGTCCTTCTTCGCATAGCTTTTGTACCCGTCTTTCTGAAATGCCCCATTTTTTCGCCGCTTCCGGGGCAGAGATATATTCAAGCATTGGTTTTCTCCTTTATCCAAAACTCTATCAGAATAGATTATATACGGTCAAGCGAATAAATACAATAGACAGACCATGAATAATATGCTGTATTCCTATCAAGGCTATGAGATGTGCAATCATATTCCGAAAGAAAGGTGAATTGTAGAATGTAGTAGGGTGAATTAACTATGGGCAGAGAAGTTGAAAAATACGATTTTAAGGCTTTTGGACAGGCCATAAAAGCAGCAAGAAAAGCAAAGGGCATCCAATGGCTCCGTTTCTTGCCGGATTTCAGTTCCGTATAAGCATCGTGATAGAAATTTTGCTGCGCAATCAGGAAACGATCTAATGATTTTTCCATGGAAGGCTCCTTTTCGTATCCGAATTTTACTTTGCCGGATTTTTTACGCTGGACAGCTGCTCAATTTTCGCCTGCAATTTTGCGCTCTCTCTGTCAGCCTGTCGAAGAAGATCCTGCATCTCACGCTCTTTAGCCATGACAGCGCGCTCCTTATCCAGTTCTGCTTTCATCTCTTTTTCCTTTAGCTGAACCTGTAAAGCGTTGTATTTTTCCAACAACTCTTTATATTGCTGCTGCAGTGTTTTGTATGCGCTCAGATCAGCTTCCATATCGGTCATTTGTTTCAGAAGAAGGTCATTACTGGCAGTTTTTTCTTGAGCAAGCATACGAGCATCATCTCGTTCACGGAATGCATGATCTCTTTCGCTGGTTATTTTTTCAATCTGAGCGGCAGCTTCTTTTTTAGCAGCCTCAATTTCAGATGCCGCATTCTCTTCTGCTCTTTTTATGCTTACAACTGCTTCTGAAGATAACCGGTCAGCCAAAAGGTAGCTACTCATAAAACAGTATCATAACAAACTTGATATAGGGTAGCTGCCATACAGGGACGCACATAGAAGTAGTACATGTTTGTGAATTTTCATGTGCTACTTCTATTTTTTTCGACAATATAACATTTTTGTGGTATTATTATTCATAGAATACCTAATGAGGAGGGGCGTTGATGTTTAATCTTAGTTTGACCGCTTGCAGTTTCCATTTGCGAAAAACCAATTCAAGAGGGAATACAAAAATCTTTAATTTAAATATGCCTCTTACTTTACAAAAGGAAAAATTGATTCAAAATTCGGCTGTGGTTGTTTGCAGCTATATCCTTGGTGGATGTGCGGGAGTAGCGGGATCTGTTTTGGGAACTTTAACATCTACAATGATTAGTTTTACTATCGAAACATATACAGATTTTTTTAATTATGTGGCGTGCTTATCGTTACAGTACGGCTATAGTGGCAGGTACGCACTGCGCTTTTCTGACTATGCGGGGATATAACGGAATATGAAATATATAATGTTTTACCCGGAATGTGTTATAATTACTGCAGTCGTATTGTATATTAAACATTTACTCTATCCTTATGATTTTCGTGAAAAATTTCCTTATGACGATCCACCGCCGAAGTTTTTTGGCTCTTTCTCATTGGGGGAATTAGTACAATATATAATCCAAGTATTAACGTTACCTATTATAGGATTTGCTATGATTCCTTTGCAATTTTTAGGGAAGGTAGCGGATGTAATACTTATAATTTTATTAGTTATGTGGTGGTTTATACCAACAGGACTCGCTAGAAAAATAGATGACTGGTAATAGAAAAGCGTCCCTGTATAAAAGCAGAGGACGCTTTTCTATTGCAGTAAGATATGTTTTAGAAAGAGCGAAAGGCATTTGTGAAGATAGAATAAATGTAAACGGTACAACGCACGTCATTTTGAGGGGTACAAGTATAAAACCCTTACCTATCCTCATTATGCCTTTACAAGGCCGCATGAATACAGGTTTTTTCAACCCCTATTGCGTGACAGCGAACCCCATAATTTGGAGAGGGGCTGTCTCACTAATGTGCGGCAGCCCCATTTAATAAATCATGATTCTGGAAAAGATAATAGATGAAAAGGTCATCATGCTCATAATATTTGCTGGAGCTGCTTGAGAGTATCAGCGAAATAGATCCCCTTCTGCCGGTCTTTGGAAGATAAGCCTTTTTCTATCATATGTTCTAGCAGATTTCTTAGGCTGTCATAGTAGCCGTTCAGGTTGTAAAGGATGCACGGGGCTGTGAGATGCCGCAACGATACTTTTGACATAACTTCAGTAATTTCTTCCAGCGTCCCGGTTCCGCCTGGAAATGCAATGAAAGCATCACCGAGTTCTATCATCTTTGCTTTGCGGCCGGCCATATCATTTGTTATGATCAGTTCCGTCAGACCGTCGTATTGGAGTTCTGCATCCATGAAAAACTTTGGTTCTACACCGATGGCTGTGCCGCCTGCTTCAAGAACACATTTTGCAAGGGTACCCATGAGTCCGCTTTTGGATCCACCGTAAACGAGTGTATTACCACTTTTTCCAATCCAGCTGCCAAGTTCTGTAACTGCTTTTTGTAAAGAAGGATCATTGCCTTCGTTTGCACCAAGATATACGGTAATATTCATAGTCACATACTTCCTTCCTGAATCTCTGACTTTGTTGATAAGTCCTCTGCAGCGTCATTCCAGAATCTTCTCTGGTATGAAATTCAAATAATCGCCAGAGACCAGATGATAATGGATTCCGTGATACATTCCACGGATACTGTCGCCAAAGCGGGATTCTCCATGGCAATGGGAATATACAACATGTTCTACTCCATACTCTTCTGCCATTTTTGTGAAGATACTCTCATCTTCCAGAATATTTGTTGGTGGATAGTGGAGAAACATGATGTATTTACTAAAGCCGGCAGATTTTGCGCTCTCAAAAGAAGTCCGTAATCGCTCAGCTTCCCGTGCTACCAGTTTTCGGGCCTGTTGCTCATTATCTTCATCCCATCCGACAATAGCACCTTTTGGATTGATATAGAATGGTCCTTCAAAGGTGTATCCTTTGGTCCCAACAAGGGCGTAGTCCCGGTACTGGTAATAATTGTTCTGCAGAAAATGAAGCTGTGGCTCGTAATCTTTGTTTAAAGCGCCTGTTTTCTTGACATCCCAGAACATATCATGATTTCCTCTTAGTAGGATTTTGTTTCCAGGAAGTCCAGAAATGAAAGAAAGATCTGCCTTCACTTCTGCTAATTTCCGGCCCCAGGAATGATCGCCGGTAATAACAAGGGTGTCGCCGTTGTGAATGATTTCATTACAATTCTTTTCTATTTTTTCTTCGTGCCTTTTCCAGACTTTCCCAAATTTGTCCATGGGTTTGTTCACAGAAAAGGCCAGATGCATATCTCCCAGAGCATATAGTGCCATGTCTAACGAGCCTCCATTTTCGATGAGCTGGTCATCCAATGTATACTACAGACGTCACATAGCTGGAGAAATGCTCACCGGTATTTTTAGTATAGTGAATTGCTGGTTGGGTGTCAAATTCTTTTCTGTTAAGTATTATTTCGGGAATCGGGATTGACACCTGCATTTATCAGTCAATCAGCAGAATACCCCCTCATTTTAGGTGGGGGATAATGCTATCAAGTTGTATCTTCTTTACCTGGTCCAGCGTCTGGATGGCACAAATGACAGCGACACGGTATTGCCGGAAAAGCATGAAGAAGCTTTGCAACTTCGGGTGCAGCAACACTGGCAGCTCATCGATGTTTTGATACGATCATTTTCTGATCCAGGTCTCCTGAGAACGGTAGTTTCATAGGACAGCAGGAAAAACAGGCCGAATCCTGTTGCAACGGAGTCTCCTCGTTCAAGCGCATAATTCAATATTATCACTTCGCCATACTCCAGAGCTTTATCAATATCAACGGTCTCTTCTGCCTCAAAAACATCGCGGACAAGAGGATCATTTAGGAAATTATTGATCAGGTTTTGCACATCAGATGCTTTTGGAACCCGCCCGGGGTGTACCAGATGGTAAGTCAGCATTAACAGTTCTGCGATGCTGACAGTAACTGTCTCATTCAGACTGGAAAAATAAGGATCTGATACGCCGGACTGATCGTAAATGGATTGAAGCCGGTGAAACCTTCTTTGTGTTTTCCATTTATTAAAATCGGATCAACTCTGTGGATCTTTAATTTTCGGTTTTTGGCCATATGGTAGCACTGATCCGCAGTTTTCCCTCTTTTAGGGCTGTATAGCAAGATTTTTTCTGATAATCCTCGTTATATACTTTCTGGTCAAGGTCGTCTGCAATGGCAACAGTGAGCACACTGGATGTTTTTGAGGTTCCGGTCGTGCCGTCGCAGTACATATGCAAAAATCGATGAATTCAACACGCCTCAAAAGAGAATTTATAGATACTGTTGATAACTTAAGCAATAAAACATGTAGCCGGAAGCGATATCCGCAGAATTTCTTCCGGCTAAAATAGTTTTGATGAAAAAGAAAAATGATTTTCGTCACTTTCGGTTCCAAAAATGCCTGCCCATAAACAGCCTCCACTCTCCTCCATGCCGTCCTTTCTAATCCGTCCGACTTTGTGTCCTTTTCTTACAAATTTCATAACTTTTCTAATTTTTATCATTTTATAGATGAATAATTCAAGCGATTATATTATAATAATTTTAGGACAAAACCAAACATACGGTCACGAAATGACTGCCGTCTTTTCACCCCTTCGCCGGACATTCAAAAGTCAGTATCCGTCCGGGAACAGCCGCCGGCACGCCGGTTTCGTACCTGCATCATATACACAGGAGGATATGCCTATGGGAACAACAGCTAACACAGGTCAGAGCACCTGGGAACAGATCCACGGCGGGGTCCGCGAGACCGAGCGCCTGATCGGACAGAAGAATTATAACCTGGCGATGGTGAAAGCCCGCCAGACCCTTGAATACATGGTCAAATGCCTCTGCGAGCGGTATGGCATTCTGGAAACCGGTCTTCTGGAGATGATCGACGCCCTCTACAGCGCCGGAAAAATCAGCAAGACCACCTGCGAACATTACCACAAGATCCGCACGATCGGCAACAAGGCAATCCATGAGGGAGACAACAGCGCCTACAACGCCAATCAGGCGCATCACCTTCTGTCGCAGGAGGTCTACACCTTCGCAAATGACTACAATGACACAAAAAAATCCACCCGGGCTTCCCGAAGTGCAGCTCCAACCTCCGCTTCTTCCCGCCTTCGCGGGAACATCCGCCATCCCTCTGCCGGCTCTGGAAACGGAAAACCTGCCGGAACGTGTGCCGGCAACTCCGAGGGACGCCGTCCGCGCGCCTATGCAGGCGGTCCGTCTTTTGAATTTCGAAGCATTATTAAACCAGTGCTTCTGATTATTATTATCATCCTGCTGCTTTTGATCATCAAGATGATACGCCCTGCGACGGATACCAAACCGGATTCTACTGCAGCCGTCAGCACCGAATCGCTGGCTCCAGAAACCGAGGCAGAGACCGTTGCCGCAGAATCGACCGTTTACCGGACCACCGACACAGTCAATGTCCGTCCGGAACCATCCACCGACACCGACAGGATTGGTGTTCTAGCACCAGATACCGATGTGGAATATCTCCGTGATTACGACGAAAAATGGGCGGTAATCAGCTACAACGGACAGGAAGCCTACGTTTCCAGAGACTTTATCCGGCAGGTTTCGCAGTAATCAGCTAAAAAAGGAACCATACATGCAGTGATTCTTCTCCCTGACATACATGGTTCCTTTTCATTTTCTTTGTACAATGGTTCATCACTTTCGCAATTATACTTTCCGCAATGAATCCCTGAATTTACTCAACTCAAATTTTACTTCAAATCCCGAATTTTCTCCGCCAGCGGCACAATCTCCTCCAGCGAATTTAACTCATAGTCCGCCAGACTCCGGTCAAAGGAAAAACGGTTATCGATGAGCGCCGCCACTGTCATTCCCGCGCAGTGCCCCGCCGTGATGCCGACCGTCGAATCCTCAATCACAAGGCACTCCTCCGGCTGCAGGCCCATCTGCTCCGCCGTATAGAGGTAAACCGCCGGATCCGGCTTGCTGCGCTTGAACGTACTCGCACTGATCATCCGCTCCAGACGGGACGCCACGCCATTTTCCTTTAAAATGCGCTCCACCTGCTCAATATTCGTCGCGGATGCGACCGCCAGCCGGAAGCCCTCTGCTTTCAGGCGATCCATCACATCCAGAATCTCCGGGCGGAAGATCGAGAGATAATCAATCGAATTAAAAATGTCCGTCCAGCGCCCCAGATACTCGTCATGCAGCTCCTGCCAGGTCTGACCATTGTGGATCGCCTTCTCCACAACCATCCAGCAGTCCTGCTTCGTCGTCCCCACCGTCCCGTGCAGACTCTCCAGAGTCACCTCCGGATTTTTCGTTTTTGCATATTCATACAGATAATTCAGATAAATTCCTTCACTGTCAATGATGACCCCATCCATATCAAAGATGACTGCCTTTATCATATTCGTATCCTCTCTCTTTCTGCTCCAGATTATAACATCTCCCCCCAGTATACAGGAATCCCCCGCCAGCTGACAAGCCCCTATTCCACCCTCCCGCCATTCTTTCGAAAAATTTATTACTGTTCACGCATCGTGCCCAGTAACGGAATTTGCCGTGGCTTCGCATTTAAATACGGCAAATTCCTGCTGCCACCATGTTTTCTTACGGCACTTTCGGTTCCAAAAGTGCCTATCCATAAACAGTAACAAAAATTTCACATATTTTTCCATTCCGCGCCTTTTCATGCTTCCCCGAAACTGTTATACTGGATAGCGAAGCGGAAACTTTGACATACAGAGCCGTTTCAAGGGAAATAGAACAAACAACCCATTTACAAATTTATCACATAAAATGAAAGGCTGCAGCTGTACCAAAACCTGACAGCCGCGAAAGGTTTTATATGACACAGAAAAAAACATATTTAAGCTGGCTTCTGGGGCTTATCTGTGCTTTCAGTCTGATGATCGTGTTTCTGATCACCTCGGTGGAAGCCGTCGCCTACTGGACGCCGCATTATTATGAAAATGAATATACCCGCTACCAGGTTGCCGATGATGTCCATATGGAGATGGACGACCTGCTTTACGTGACGGACGAGATGATGGCGTATCTGCGCGGCAGCCGCGACGATCTGAACATTGACACCGTCGTAGACGGGACGCCGCGCGAATTTTTCAACGCCAGGGAGAAGGCGCACATGGCGGATGTCCGCAACCTCTTTCTCGGAGGACTGGCGCTGCGCCGCCTCTGCCTGTTTCTGGCAGCGGCATCGGTTGCACTGCTGGCACTTTTCAAGGTTCCGTTAAAACACCTGCTGCCACGGATGCTCTGCGCCGGGACGGTTTTATTTCTGGGCGTGACCGCCCTGCTTGCCGGGATCATTTCCACTGATTTTACGAAATATTTTATTATTTTCCACAAAATCTTCTTTACCAATGATCTCTGGCAGCTCGATCCGCGGACCGATCTTCTGATCAACATCGTGCCGGAACCATTTTTCATGGACACCGCCGCCCGGATCGGCATCACCTTCTGCCTGATGACCGGCGCCCTGTTTCTTCTCTGCCTTGCATGTATCCTGCGGGAACACCGCAGGGGCAAATCAGGAGCAGAAAATTCCGGAAATTCCGGAGGCGGCAGCTCTCCAGGTAGTTCCAGCCACCCGGCTGCTCCGGATTTGAAGACGAAAATAGCTGGCAGCACAGGCAGCAAGTTGTCCTTGTTTTTAATTGGTACACTTTTGCTGTCCCTGCTCGCCGCCCCGATGCAGGCGCTTGCCTCCACTGAATGGCCGTCGGACATTTCGATTAACTCCGATGCCGGGATCGTCATGGACGCCAACACCGGAGTCGTTTTATATGGAAAAAACATCCACGAAACCTACTCTCCCGCCAGTATCACGAAGGTTCTGACCTCCCTCATCGTTCTGGATCACTGTTCCCTCGATGAGACGGTTACCTTTTCCGAGAACGCGGTCTACAACGTGGAGTCCAACAGTAGCAGCGCCGGATACGATACAGGCGATACTGCCAGCGTCAAGGACTGCCTCTACGCCCTGCTTTTAAAATCAGCCAATGAGGCTGCCAACGCACTCGCCGAGCACGTTGCTGGCTCCGCTGATGCATTTGCTGTTTTGATGAATGAAAAAGCCGCCGAGCTTGGATGCCAGGATTCGCATTTTGCAAATCCGAGCGGTCTGAATAACGAGGAACACTATGTCAGCGCCTACGACATGGCGCTCATCACGCGGGCGGCATTTGAAAATCCTACGTTTGCCAAGATCGTCGAGACAACCTACTATAAACTGCCGCCGAACCAGAAAAATCCCGAGGGACAGGGCATCTCCCCGGGCAATAAGCTGATCAAAAAGAACTGGCCGCAGTACTACCGTCCGGACGTCCTCGGCGGCAAAACCGGTTATACCTCCATCGCCCTCAACACACTGGTCAATGGTGCCAGACAGGGCGATACGACACTGATTACCGTCATCCTGCACAGCAACAACACGCAGTATGAGGATACCAGCCGGCTGCTCGACTTTGGATTTAACAATTTCCAGTCGGCCAAAATTGCAGATTATGATCGAACTTTTTCAAATATCGGAAAAGATTTGAAAATTGCAGATGTGTCTACCGCCGGGGGCGAATCCCTGTCCCTCGACCCAGATAGCCGCGTGGTACTTCCAAAAACAGCGGATTTCTCGGAGACAACGACCTCCTTCGACTATGAGCTCCCGGCTGGCGCACCGGACGGCACGATCGCCTGTGTCACTTATTCGCTCGGCGATCACAAGGTTGGCCAGGCATATCTGACCCTCACCGACAGCAGCCAGACAGCGGCAGATATTCCTGAAAAGCTTGTATCCCAGGTGGCAACAGCTGCCGCGCAGGACAGCTCCGACACTGCCCTCTCAAACGGCTCCTCGGAGGCCTTGCCGCTCTCCAATCCGCCCGAATCGGCTGCTAATCAGGAAAATAGTTCCACCGGTAAATCCTTTGGACAGCTATTTCATATTTCCGTCCGCGTTCCACCGGCATTCATCGCCGCTCTGACCGCCATTCTTGTCGTGATCGGCGCGGTCACCGCCGGCATCCGTTTTCTCCAGATGCAGCGCCGCCAGGAGGAGGACGCCCTCGCAGAACGCCGCAGACGGCGCGCGGAACGCCTGCGCGACAGCGGAATGTCCGAAGCAGATTTCGACCTGATGATGCAGGACCGCCGAAAGGCGCTGGCGAAAAAAAGGAAGAAACGATCACATAAAATCCCATAACTGACACAAAAAGAGTTACCAGATGTGGAAATTCTCTTCTTTTACCTTACTCTAAACAGGCAGGAGAAACATTTCCATATCCAGTAACTCTTTTCTATGAATTTTTTCTTTTCTCTAATTCCTATTTCATACGCTCCATCCGCTCGGCTGCCTCTGCCGCCTTTCCAGACTTCTTCGCCTTGTTGCGTTCCGCGCGCTTCTTCTTCGTTTCCTCCTTCTTCTGCTCCACGTAGGCCGCTCCCTCTTCACCGACCAGCTTCGTCGTCTTAACAGCAAAGAACGAGCCGTCCTCCGACTTCTTCATCCGGATCTTTCCCTTCATATAACCGTGCTCCGGGCAGACCGCCAGACAGAAGTAAAATTTCTGGTTTGAGGAAAACCAGCGGATCTTTTTCCGCAAGGTCCGGCGGCATTTGTAACAAACCATCTCCGCCACACGCCGTTCCTCCAAAATCTCTTCCTTCGTCTCATGCTCACGCGACACAAATTTCGCATATTCTGGAAATTCCAGGTAGATCTCTTCCTCCTCCGTCAGCGGCGGCTGGTAATAATCCACTGAAACATACTCCATCATGCTGTAAAAGTCCATCTCACTCATGACACGCCCCGTGTAGTACGCATCATCCAGCGCCCGGTGGAACGGGCGGTCTTCCGTGAGGTGCAATTCCTCTACCACGGTATCTAACGACTCCTTTTGCTTGGTGCCGTGGATCAGGGCATAGATTTTCTGCAAATCATAATAGAGAAGCGGCGATGGAAACTGCAGCTCCATCCCGTGATATACCATATTCCGCTGCAATTCGGTCAGATCCATCGAGCCCCACGTACAGAACCGGTAATCATCCCCGCACCATTCTAAAAATTCGGTCATCACACGCACAAAATCCTCGCCTTCTGTGTCAAGCTGCTCGATCGACATATGCGTCACTTCTGATATCTTATAATGCATCTGCCGGTACACCCGCGGGCGGATCAGACGACGAAATTCCGAAATGATTTGAAGATTTTTATTTAATTTTACCGCGCCTATCTCAATAATCTCAAATGGAAGCCGGTTCATCGAGCCTTCCTTGCCCGCCGGACTCTGGTTCCATTCCAGATCCAATACTATAAACTGTCCCATAATTCTCGTCTCTTTGTAACGGTTCCGTTTTCTCCGCGTTACCTCTTACTTTTCTTTCTTCACGTTGTCACTGTCCATAACTTTACCACAAATCTGTGTATAAGTCCATATTAGGTTACCGGGCACACATGCGGGGACAGTAATCTTTTTGTTACTATACACGGGTAGGCACTTTTGGAACCGAAAGTGCCGTAAGAAAACGTGGTGGCAGCAGGAATTTGCCGTATTTAAATGCGAAGCCACGGCAAATTCCGTTACTGGACACGTATGCGTGTACAGTAACATATTTTTTACATAGAACCACTGGCAGAGTGCTTCCATCTTTGCTATACTTCATGATAGAACGAAGAAGCATTTCTTTTATCAGAATGCTTTCTTCTAAGCTTTATTATGCACCTTGGGAGGGGCTGCTTATGGATTTAATACAACAATTTATCGATACATACAAGATGAAATGGACGTTCTACGACGCAGCCGGGCGGCTCGCGGCAGAGAAGCTCCAGCTCGCCCTGCAAAATGCCGGTATCCGGGCGATCGTGACCTCTCGCGCCAAGAATCCCGCCAGACTCCGCACAAAAGTGCAGCGGCGCAATTCCAGACGTGAAGAACCATACCAGACACTCGAGGAAATCTACGACGACATTGCCGATCTGTCCGGTGTACGCGTCTCCCTGTATTTCCCCGGTGACCGCGGCAAGGTAGATGCGATCATCTCGGAGCTTTTCAACATCCTGGAATTTAAACAATTCCCGGAACAGTCGAAACCCCCGACTTACCACAAACGGTTTTCCGGCTATTGGGCGAACCATTACCGCGCGCGGATGCGCGATGAAATTTTGAATGAATCACAGAAAAAATACGGATCGGCGCGCATCGAGATCCAGGTGGCATCCCTGATCATGCACGCCTGGTCCGAGGTTGAACATGATCTGATTTACAAGCCAATGCAGGGAACTTTATCCGAGGAAGAGCTGTCGATCTTAGATGAGTTAAATGGTCTGGTCCTTGCCGGCGAGATCGCGCTGGAACGCCTACAGGCAGCCGGAAATGAGCGGCTCCGCAGCCGCAATGCCGCGTTTGGAAGCCAGTACGAGCTGGCGTCCTATCTCTATAATTTCCTGAGCAGCCATCTCAAAACCGAGGACATCGAGCTTCGAATGGGAAATATTGCCCTGCTCTACCGGCTTTTGCAGCGTTTACAGCTCACCGGTCTCAAAGATATTACCCCGATTCTGCGGTCTGTCAAATTTGAAAAGGATCGGCGCACCATTTCCCAGCAGATCATCGATCAGATTATCTCCGGCAATGAAAAGCGCTACCAGTGCTACCAGGAGCTGCGGACGGAACCGGAGACCGCCTCACCGGAAACCCTGCAGGCAGTCAACCAGTTCCTCGAGGAGTGGGTACCATTAGAGCGCCTGCTCAACAAGACTGCACGGCGCACCTCGACGCGTTCCCGCGGTGCCTTCAATATCAATACACTCAAGCGGATGGATCTCTTTGACAAAGAAATGATCAACCAGATTGTCCAGCTCCGCAAGCTGCGGAATGTCCTGATCCACGACATCGAGCTGCCGGACCAGGCACAGATTCTCCGCTGTACGGAGGAAGCGAAAGCACTTCTGGCACAGCTGACCAGACAGCATGACGCAATGGCAGACGGAGAAAACGGTGAAAAAAACAGCCACGCAGAAAACACATAGGACACAAACGCGCCAATCACCAAAAATGCAAAACACCAGATAACAAAAAAACAACGATAAAAGCCATCCAGTTTTTAGCCGGATGGCTTCTTTCTTTTACATATTTGATTCTTTTCAGAACCGCTTCCAACATCGAAACACGATGTTTTACATTCTAATTTTGCATTCTAAATTCAGAAGCTTCTTAAATTAGAAATCAACCTCTGTATCATAGAAGCAGCAGGTCAGAAGTTTCGCCATCTGCTCCGGATTGATCGAACGCGGGTTGGAACCGGTACATGCATCGCCAACTGCCAGCTCTGCCACGGTTGTCAGTTTGTCATTAAATTCTTTCTCGTCAATGATTCCGCCCTCATAAAGCTTAATGCTCGGAGCGATATTTAACTGCTTGTTCATCTCTTTGATCTCGGCGATCAGAGCGTCAACCAGAGCCTCGTCGCTGTTTCCCTGTAAACCGATGAACTTCGCGATATCTGCATAACGGGAAGCTGCCTCTGGTTCCTTGGAGTTAAATTTAATAACCTTCGGAAGATACATCGCATTCGCTGCACCGTGAACGATATGTCCGCCGGAGTAAGCTGCACCTGTCTTGTGTGCCATGGAATGGACGATACCAAGCAGTGCATTGGAGAATGCCATACCTGCCAGGCATTGTGCGTTGTGCATACGTGCTCTCGCTTCTTTGTCGCCATTGTAAGATTTAACCAGATAGGTATGAATCATCTTGATTGCGTGAAGTGCCAGCGGGTCGGTGTAATCACAATGAAGTGTGGATACATACGCCTCGATCGCATGGGTCATCGCATCCATACCGGTGTTTGCGGTCAGCTTCTGCGGCATGGTCTCAGCCAGCTCCGGATCCACGATCGCTACATCTGGTGTGATATTGAAATCTGCTAACGGATATTTGATACCCTTATGATAATCGGTAATAACGCTGAATGCCGTAACCTCAGTTGCTGTACCAGAAGTAGACGGAATCGCGCAGAATTTTGCTTTTGTACGCAGTGTCGGGAAATTGAACGGAGTGATCAGATCCTCAAACTTGGTATCTGGATACTCGTAGAATGCCCACATCGCTTTCGCTGCATCAATTGGAGAACCACCGCCGATCGCTACGATCCAGTCCGGACCAAATTCCTGCATAAGCTTTGCGCCCTTCATAACGGTCTCAACGCTCGGATCTGGCTCTACTCCCTCAAACAGAGCCACTTCCATGCCAGCTTCTTTCAGATAATCCTCTACTTTCTGAAGGAAACCGAAGCGTTTCATGGAACCACCGCCAACGACAACGACTGCCTTTTTGCCTTTCAGATTTTTCAGTTCCGCTAAAGATCCTTCTCCATGATAGAGATCCCTCGGTAATGTAAATCTAGCCATATTGATACTACCTCCTGTTAATTTTTTAACCACCCTATGCCCAGATTATAGCACGCGTTCTGGTAGATTTCAACTGTTTTAACTATTCATTTTTGATATATTTATATATCTTTCAAAAATTTTACATTTTATTACTTTGATTTCCATAGAAACTGCGTTCTTCGCTTGTCAATTATCCAACAAACTGCTTCTTTTCTCCATTTTGAACCGTTCCTTTTCTGTCTGCATAATCCCCCTGTGCCTTTGCCTCTATCATAAAGAATTCCTGCTTCCACCACGTTTTCTTACGGCACCTTCGGTTCCAAAAGTGCCTACCCGTAAACGGTAATGGAATTTCTCCACGCCTATTTCCATGCAAAATCTTATCTTGACATCCCTGTTTTTCCGTACTATAACAAGGGCAAGCATAAGCCGCCTGTGCGCTTATGCACGTTTCATAGCAACCTTACAGATTATATCTGTACAAGACTGACACGGAGGACATTATAATATGAAACAGAACTCACGAGTCCAACTGGAAAACACCTTGATCGGCGCACTTGGCGTTCTTTCCCTTGTACTTTTTATTCTCAGCTTCCTGCCAGGGCTGGGACTGGCAAACCGCGTCGGTATCCTTCTGGAAATGGGGCACATGGTACAGCGTGCCTTTTCTGTCGTGCTCTTCATCCTGACCTTCCAGCTTTGGAAACGGAAGCGCGCCGCCTGGAACATTGCTGTTCTCCTGCTGTTTTTAAGCTTTTTACGCGGGCTGACAGCACTTTCTTCGCCTTTGTATCTTCCGTTTCACCTGGCAGAAGCCGTATTATTTCTGCTTCTCCTGTGTTTTCGGAAGGACTTCTGCTGTCCGTCTGACCGGCGCAGCCTCGGACGCTCTCTCCTGTTTCTGCTGCTGGCACTGGCAGGCATCATCGTCAATGCCGGTATCAGCTATCATTTTTCGGTAAAACCGCTTGGAGAAACCTCACTTGACTCACTGATGGATAGTCTCATTCAGGGTACTGCCATGATTTTCGGCACGGGAAATCCGAGCAATGTTTCACGTGAAACACATGTAGTCGAACTAGTTACATTCTGGTTCAGCTGGGGCTGCATCCTCGCCTCCATTCTGTATGCGGTCCGCCCATGGCTGCTTCGTCCAGTCAGCCATGCTTCGGATTTGATGCATGCCCGCACCCTCGTCAACCTGTACAGCCAGAATCCCAGCGCCTACCTGACGCTGGAGGATGACAAGCTCCTATATTTCGGTCAGAAGGTGGACGGCGTCATCCCCTACGGAGTCGTCGGCAGCACCATCGTTATCAACGGCGATCCCATCTGCGCGGACAGCGATTTTCCGGTTCTCCTGGCAGAATTTAAAGAATTTTGCCAGCGCAGCGCTCACAACCTGTTTTTTATCAGCGTCACTGACCATTTTCTGGAAGAATATAAGAAGCAGGGCTTTGGATGGGTCAAAAACGGGGAGGAAGCCCGTTTCCACCTTGCGGACTATGAAATCTCTGGCAAGAAAGGTGCCAAGATGCGGATGAACATCAACCACGCCCGGAAAGCCGGGGTCGTCGTCCATGAATACTGCCCGCTGAAGCAGCGGGATGCACAGATTGAGGCAGATCTGAACCGCATCACGAACGAATGGCTGCAACAGAAAAAGAGTTCGATGCTGACTTTCGTTATGGGAACTGTCGGGCTGGAAAATCCGATGGACAAGCGATATTTCTACGCCACCGACGCCGACGGAAAAATCGTGGCATTCATCGTGTTTGTCCCGTTTCTCGGCAAAAGAGGCTACATGGCGGACGTCACCCGCCACGGAACCGGCGCACCGAGCGGCGTGATGGAGACGATTCTTTACGACGCATTTCAGGTTTTCAAAGACGAGGGCATTGAGTATGGCAGCCTCGGTGTTGCCCCGCTCGCTGGCTTGGAAAATGACAGCTCTAATCCGGTCGAAAAGCTGCTCTGCTTCGCTTACAACCACCTGAATGACTGTTATGGATTCCGCGACCTCTACCGTGCCAAGGAAAAATACAGCCCGACCGAATGGGTTCCTTCCTATTATATTTACCTGCCGAAGATTCCAACACCAGACATGTTTTATGCCCTTGTGACGATTCAGAATCCGCATCAGATCCGCGAGGCAGCGGAGGATCTGGTAAAAGGATGGGCGCAGCGACTGAGAAACAAGAGGACTTCCCCGACACATCAGAGTAAACCATCTCGCCAGGTAAGTTGGGCTCCTTCTTCCAGCACGAAGCAGCCCGACACAAGAAAGCAGACAGATGCAGATAAAAAGGCAGACTAAACTCAGCTTTTATCATGCTGGATACAGCCTGATAAATTTCATTTTTTTACCAGAAAAGAGGCGCTCTTACGATGAAACATTCCGGCTATCTCACCACCTCCGGCGCAGAAATCTACTATGAACAGTACGGCTGCGGCACACCGCTCCTTATCCTGCATGGAAACAGCCAGTCCCTTGCCGTTTTTTATCCATTTCTGCGCACGTTTCTGCCCGATTTTCAGGTAATTCTGATGGACAGCCGGGGACATGGACGTTCCCGGCTGTCTGTCCACACAGCGCTCCACGGGTTCTCTACAGAGGATATGGCAGACGACGTTATCGCTCTGCTTAACCACTTACATCTTTCCTCCGTCCACCTGCTGGGATTCAGCGATGGTGCCAATATCGGGCTGGAGATCGCATGCAAATACCCGGAGCGGCTGAAAACGCTCATCTGTATCAGCGCCAATGCCTCACCGGACGGGCTGCTCACGCCGCTGCACCTTGCCGCCCAAATGCTGCACAGCATTTTAAATCTCCTGCTGCCTGTTTTAAAATGCAGCTTCTCTTCTGCCTCTGCATCCTCCGGGTCCTCTGCGGTCTCTGCACTGTCCACCCCGAAAGTTTCCCTGCCATTTCAGAAGAATTTCTCTGTTTCCGCCACATCCGCAGTTTGTGCCGACAAAGAAAGGCAACGTCATTCCGGCTCAATTTTCCCCCGGATTCCGGCAGAACAAAAAAAGAAGCCTGACTTTCTTACCCGGCTGACGCACCGCGTCCTCCGCCGCCGAAATCTGACTTCTCTTTTACTTCACTCGCCCCGTTTAAGTGCCCGGAAATTGCAAACCATCTCCGTTCCTGTGCTGCTGATCGCCGGAACCCGGGATCTCATTAAACCCTCACACTCCCGCTGGTTAGCAAGGCAGATTCCAACCAGTCGGCTTCTTTTAATGACCGGGGGACGGCATACTTCCATATTCCGGACACCGGCGCCTTATCTGCGCGCAATTCTGGCATTTCTGCGCCGCAGCTAAAGTCTCCTTACTCTTCTTGCTGCTCCGCTTTCCTTGCTCCATTCACTTTTAGGTTCTATACTTTTCCTCTTCAAGCATATCTACCGGACAGCATCCGCAGCTGCCGTGTTTCGAGCACTCAACTCAAAGCACCTCTCAGCACAACTTCCGCCCATTATCCACTTCTTCCTTCTGGCAGATCTCATCCAGCACCCAGTTTCCATCTTCCAGAACAAACCTCCAATATTCGAAGAAATCTTCCATTTTCCGGGAGCCCTTCAAAAGTTCTCCGGTTTCTTCATGATACACATAGTCGATCATCTTTCCATGGATCAAATACCAGATATAGTCGCTGTCGTCGCCGTCCTCATTCTCCGCTTCTACCAAAATCGCATCCAGAAGCTGGATCCCTTCCATGACAAACACCTCATGGCGCATCCTGCTCCACTCAAATTTCGTCTGAAACTCCTGCTGCATCTTCTGGCTCAGGTAAGGATGCCCTTTTTCCAGATCACGATCCCGCCAGCATTCCTGAATCCGGTAATATGATTCCCGCACCCGATCCTGTATCTCACTCCGATCCCAATGATCTTCTCCGATGGAAAATTCTTTCAATTTTTCACGGGCTGCTGCCTGTTTCTTTTTTGCCCGGTGCAGGTATGTAATGGTTCCGGCACTTCCCAGAATCACAAAGGTTCCCGTAAGCAAAAGCGCCTGAAACGCACCCGCCCGTCCGCCTTGTCCCCGGCTGCTGCTTGTATGATGATGGGAAGAACCACCTCCGCCACCTCCGCCGCCTCCGCCTCCGGAAGCACCTCCCGCTCTGGCAAAGGCGGTAAAAGATCCAAGAACCATCATGGCTGCTGTCAGGCAAAGCAGACGGACGAACGTTTTCCGGCACAGGCGACCTTTCTTTCCCAATCTGGAACCTACCCTGATTCCGCCGTTTTCATTTTCTCCCCTGCTTCTCCCCGTTGCTTTCACATCTCTCATATGAATTCTCCTAAAATCTCCCACACCTACTCGTGCTGCTGATCCTCCGGCTCCCTGCAGACATCCACCCAGCCTTTCGCTCCAGACACTTCTTCCAATTCCGGGATCGTGAGACGTACCGCACTGTGGTCGTCTCCCGCTGCCGGATAAACCGTCTCAAAACGCTTCAGGCTCTCATCCAGATACACTTCAATTCCATCCTTGATACCAAACGGGCAGACCCCACCCGGCGCATGACCGGTAACCTCCTCCACCTGCTCAAACGGGATCATCTTTGCTTTCACGTGAAACGTATCTTTATATTTCCGGTTATCCACTTTCGCAGTACCTTCTGTCAAAATCAATACCGGCTGTTCTCCCTGCAAAAAGGACATCGTTTTCGCAATCATCCCCGGCTCCACGCCTAATGCCTCCGCTGCCAGCGCAACCGTCGCTGTGGACTCTTTTAACTCAATAACATGCTCCAAAAATCCGGCTTCCTTTAAGTAACTTTCTGCTTTTTCCAGTGACATGGTTGTTTTCCTCCCGTATCCTCTATCGATTGATCTGCCGTATCAATTTCTTTTATATTTTAGAACTCATTCATCTTTCCCATCATATCACACTTTCATTTTCCATATCAATATTTCTATAGACGAAAAAAGACGGTTCCCTGCATTTGCCAGAGAACCGCCCCCTATTTCACTAACTGCCATTTTCAAGATCGTTCCGACCGCTTTTTGTAAAACCATCACAGGCTTTTTGCAAATTCATCTCCGCTTTAGTCCCATATCCCGGCTTTATTCGATTCCCTCTTATCCAGTTCCGTCCTGTATTTATCACTTCTCCCCGAAAAATAATTCCACATCGCTCTCCACGCTGTCAATTCCCGCGATTCCAAACTTTTCCACCAATACATTTACCACGTTCGGACTTAAAAATGCCGGAAGCGTCGGTCCAAGATGGATATTCTTGATACCGAGTGAAAGAAGCGCCAGAAGAACAATGACCGCCTTCTGCTCATACCAGGCAATGTTGTAAATAATCGGCAGGTCGTTGATGTCATCCAACCCAAAAATCTCCTGCAGCTTCATCGCAATGACCGCCAGGGAATATGAATCATTGCACTGCCCCGCATCCAGGACACGCGGAATTCCTTCAATATCGCCCAGATTCAGCTTATTGTAGCGGTATTTCGCACAGCCAGCCGTCAGAATTACCGTGTCCTCCGGCAGCGCCTTTGCAAAATCGGTGTAGTAAGTGCGGCTCTTAGCACGCCCATCACACCCCGCCATGACGACAAACTTTCGGATTTTTCCCGATTTGACCGCATCCACTACCTTATCTGCCAGCGCCAGCACCTGTGCATGGGCGAAGCCGCCGACAATCTGCCCCTGCTCAATCCCGGTCGGCGGCTCACAGCGCTTCGCATGCTGGATGATCACTGAAAAATCCTTCTTTCCTCCGATTCCACCGTTGATATACGTGCAGCCCGGATATCCCGCCGCACCGGTTGTGTAGAGGCGATCCTTGTAGCTATCCTTCGGCGGCACGATGCAGTTCGTCGTCATCAGGATCGGTCCATTGAACATCTCAAATTCCTCCTTCTGACGCCACCATGCATTGCCGTAATTACCCTTAAAATTCGGATATTTCTTAAATGCCGGATAATACTGCGCCGGAAGCATCTCTGAGTGCGTATATACATCGACGCCGGTTCCCTGCGTCTGCTCCAGAAGCATTTCCATATCACGCAGATCATGTCCTGAAACAAGAATGCCCGGATTACTTCCGACACCGATATCAACCGTAGTAATCTCCGGATTTCCATAAGTCTCGGTGTTTGCTCGATCCAAAAGCGCCATTCCCCGGACACCATATTCGCCAGTTTCCAGCGTCAGGTGAATCAAATCATCCACACTCAGACCGTCATCCAGCGTCGCCGCAAGCGCCCGCTGTAAAAATGCATCCGCCTCCCGGTCCTCCTGCAGCAGGACGTTCGCATGCCGGGTATAGGCAGACAAACCTTTCAAGCCATACGTAATCAAGCTGCGAAGGGAAATAATATCCTCGTTCTGCCCGATCAGAACGCCCGCTTCCGACGCTTTTTTTATAAATTCAGACGGCTCTCCTGTCCAGCCAGCCGCCTCCGGCAGATTGTCCCGACGTTCCAGCTGCTCCCACAGTGCCGTCTTCATTTCCAGCGTCTTTTCAATTCTTTTTGCAATCGCCGCCTTATCAAAATTGGCATTCGTGATCGTCGTAAACAGATTTTCGGTAACCAGATGGTTGACCTCATCTGCCACCGCACGCCCCTCCTCTCGAAGCCGTGTCGTCACCGCGCTGATACCCTTCGTCACCCACACAAGCAAATCCTGCATTGCCGCCACATCCGGCTGCTTACCGCAGACACCGACCACCGTACAGCCCTTGCATCCGGCCGTTTCCTGACATTGATAACAAAACATTTTCTGTTCCATTGTTCACTCCTCCTATCGCATCTATCGTGTCTTATATAATCTGCATTTCGCGTGATTTATATTCTTGATAGGGATAGATAACGAAGCTGCCTTCCATATTATCAGCGCCATGATTAGCGCCATCAGCGTCAAGAATAGCGTCATCCGTGGTGCTATTTGTCATCTGATTTAAAAGTTCCGGAAGGATTTTTGCAGCCTGATACAATTTTCTGTAATCTCTGCCATAATAAAAATATCTCCATCATTTTACTTGTAATGACGGAGATATTTCACCCTGCTTATTCTTGTAGCAACCAATCGGCTATATCGTGAATTTCGATTCCTTCATAACTATATTTTGGATGTTTGGTTCTGGCAATAATCATTTTCGGATAAGCATCTCGGATCTGAAGCAGAGGAGAGCATTCTCTCTCAAATGTTTCCTGCCCGGAAATGTTGTCACTGACCTGAATATAAATCTTCTCGCTGCCTCTCTGAGCAACAAAGTCGATCTCCTTTTGATAGAGCTTGCCGACATAGACATCGTATCCACGGCGAAGAAGTTCGATGCAAACGATGTTTTCATATACTCTGCCGTAATCCATATTTCTGCTTCCCAGTATTGCATATCGAATACCGCTGTCACACAAATAGAACTTTTCAGAGCTTTCAAGGTATTTCTTACCTCGGATGTCGTATCTCTTAATATCATAAAATACAAAAGCATTGCACAAATACTTAATGTACTTGCCGACGGTTACATGATTGGTCGGAGTCTCATTTGCTGTCAGCAGCTGACTGACCTTATTAGGAGAAGTCAGGTTGCTGATATTATCCATAAGGAACTCGCTCAGACGCTGTAAAACCAAAGTGTCCGGGAGCGCATATTTCTGCACCAAATCCCTTGTAACAATCGTTTCGTAGACCTCTTTGATATAGTTTGTTCTGTCTTTTTCGGTTCTGTAAGCGTAAGAACCTGCTAAACCGCCCTTGATAGCGTAATCATCAAAGAGGTTATCTTTATCACTAACATCATCATAATATTGGCAATATTCCTGGAAGCTGAAAGGAAACACATGAATTTCAATATAGCGTCCGGTAAACAGAGTTGCCAGATCCGCACTCAACAGGAAAGCATTGGAGCCTGTTACATAGATGTCGTATTTTCCCTTAGAGTACAGGCTATTGATTGCCAACTCAAACTTGGGGCACATCTGCACCTCGTCTACAAACAGGTAGTTCGTTTTACCTTCCTGATAATGTTCTTCCACATAAGCGTGTAAGGCATGGTATTCCTTGATTTCCTCATACGCCAAATCCATGAAGTCAATGAAGATAATATTGATGTTTTCAAAATGGCTTTTCAGATACTCAATATACGCCTGCATCAGCTTGGACTTACCGGAGCGACGAATGCCCGTGATGATCTTGATGTCAGGAGTGTCATTCAGTTCAATGATTCTGTCGAGATACTTTGCTCTTGTAATTGTTTTCATATCATCACCCGCTTTCAAAAGTCGAATATTTTTCATTTTTTGAAACTACTTCGATGTACTTATTATACTGTCTGCTAATAGTATATGCAAGAGGTCGCTTTCAAAAACACAAAATATTTTATTTTTTGAAAGTGGAGGCTATGTAAAGGCAACCCGAAGGCTGCCCCAGGCATCAAGCCTATCCTGTTTACACAGGTTCATTATCATCTTCATCGACGGAGCTATCTGCATCATCGTTCTCAAACTCCGGATCGTACCCATAGTCCTCGTCATCGTCCACATAACCAGCATCCGGATCAGGCTTTGCCGCTTCCTGTGTCTTCTTCTTTTCCTGGACTCTCTTAAATACGAAGAATCCACCACCACAGGTAGCACAATCAGAGTAAGAATCGCTGGGAGCATATTCGTGGATTTCGGCTTTTCCTCCGGTGCCGGTTCTGTAATTTCAGGAACCGTTTCAACCACTTCTGGCTTTGTTTCTTCAACCGGCTTAGTGAACTCTGCAACTTCCTCCTCGTCCATCAGCTTGAGCAACCAGAGCCCTCTTTTCCTCAGCTGTGCTATACAAAAGAACATCCAGCAGATATTCGATATGGCTTTCTCGTTGCAGGGCTTCCACGAACAGAGGATGCCATTCGTCCGCTTGGCAAGCGAAACAATGGAAACGCTTGTCCACCTTCATGCTAGGATTAGCCCATACCCTTCCCTCCTATTCTTTTCATCTCAGATCGTCATCTGGTTTTTGGCAACAAAAAAGCGCCATGCCCATCACCGGTACGGCAATGAGCTGACGCTATATTTTGAATCCATATTCTTTTGCAAAAGAAAACAAATGAGAGATTATTGTTGTGTTTCATGTCTCATTTGTCTATGATAATATTATCACACCGTAAAACAAAAAAAAGATTTTTATGGTTAGTACTTAGTTAGTTTTTGGTTATGGATGGTCAGTTTTAGGTTAGTATGAACTCCATCCAGCAGTTTGCGTATAAAAAATTAAGATATGCATAATAGCCAATTAACGCTTTGATTGAAATTTTTTACAGGAGAACATTATGGACGGGCACGAATATGAATATGCATGTGCACAGTATTTAAAGAGAAATGGATTTACTAAAGTTCAGGTCACAAAAGCCAGTGGTGATCAGGGCATAGATATTATTGCTACTAAGGAAAAAAAATACGGCATCCAATGTAAATACTATTCCGGCGCTGTCGGTAACAAAGCAGTTCAGGAAGCATATGCCGGTTCCAAATTTTACGGATGTGATGTAGCAGTCGTAATGACTAACAATACCTTCACAAAATCTGCAAAAGAATTAGCAGAAAAACTCAGCGTGGAATTGTGGGAGAAAAAAGATGAAAAAATAATTAAAAACCAAAAAATGTACGATTCCCATAGAATTAGAACCGTTTATGATACATTGGCATTCCTTCTAGTATTCCCAATTTTGTTTTTCGCAGTTATGTGTGTATTATCATCTCTGTGGTCCAATAGACTTGATGTTGAATTGTTACTAATTACTCTTTCCATATTTTTACTGGATTTCTGGATCATATACCGAAATACTTGGCAGAATATATGCAAACGCAATTCTGATTTATTG
>OWJB01000132.1_pt1 | contig 28147 bp, 28 predicted proteins | sample 1732861 | NCBI WGS metagenome assembly OWJB01 (sample SAMN05065762, study PRJEB22554) | human gut metagenome | biome: ENVO:2100002; feature: ENVO:00000062; material: ENVO:00002003 | host: Homo sapiens | place: USA
AGATTACTACGCGTCTCGTGGGCTCGGAGATGTGTATAAGAGACAGGTCAACAACACTCAGGTGGGCGAGAGCTTCACAATCACCGTGGACGCCGACGCCACCAGCGTAAATACCAGCACCTTCAAGGATATTCCCGCCGGCTATGAGCTGGTTTGGACTGGTGACCTGCCCATCGTGGACGGCTGGGTCTGGGTTGAGGTTCGTCCTGTGGACGCTGAGACTAAGACCGTAGGCCTGAACTACTGGGACATCGTCAACAACAAGCAGGTGGCCGAGGGCTCCCTCACCGTGGCTGCCGACGCCACTATGGTAAACACCAGCACCTTCAAGGACATCCCCGCCGGCTATGAACTGGTCTGGACCGGCGATCTGCCCATCGTGGACGGCTGGGTCTGGGTTGAGGTTCGCCCCGTGACGGCTCCCCCTGTGGAAAAGACCTTCACGGTGACCTTTGACAGCAACGGCGGCAGCAAGGTTGCCAGCCAGACCGTAAAAGAGGGGGAGAAGGTGGCCAAGCCTGCTAACCCCACTCTCAGCGGATATACCTTTGAGGGCTGGTTTGTGGATAAGGCCTTGAAGACCGCTTACGACTTTAATACTCCTGTCACGAGCGATATCACGCTGTACGCCAGCTGGGACCGCCGCAGCAGCGGCGGAGGCGGAGGCGGCGGAAGCTCCTCCACCAAAAAGTACATCATCACTGTGACCTGCGGCGAAGGCGGCGAGATCACCCCCGATGGCGGTTCCGACAATGAAGTCGAAGTGCGCAAGGGGAATGACCAGACCTTCCGGATCTCTGCAGACAACGGTTACCGGATCTCCGACGTCCTGGTGGATGGCGAGAGTGTGGGGAACGTGGACAAATACACCTTTGAGGATGTAGATGAGGACCATGAGATCGAAGCTATCTTTACCCGCAGAGCCGCAGATCCCAGTGACAGCGGCACCGACCGTTATCTGAACACCAAAGACCATGTTCAGTATATGACCGGCTATCCGGATGGCTCGTTTGGCCCTGGCCAGAATATGACCCGTGCGGAGGCCGCTCAGATGTTCTACGCACTGCTGTTGGACCAGAATGTGCCTCACACGGTCAGCTTCTCCGATGTGCCCGCGGATGCGTGGTATGCGGAAGCTGTAAACACCCTGGCCTCTCTGGGTATGATCAATGGCTATCCCGACGGGACCTTCCGTCCGGACGCCCCCATCACCCGGGCAGAATTCTGCGTTATCGCCTTGGCCTTTGCCTACGAGCCGGAGGATTTCGACTGTAACTTCCGGGATGTGTCCACCAGTGACTGGTTCTACGACTATGTGGCCCAAGCCACCAGCTACGGTTGGATTTCCGGGGCTGACCGCAGCTTCCGTCCCAACGAGTGCATCACCCGTGCGGAGGTCTCCGTGATCGTCAACAACATGCTGGGGCGTGCAGCCGATGAGGACTACATCGACCGGCATGAGGACGAACTGAACACCTTCCCGGATGTAAAGCCCTCCCATTGGGCGTACTACTCCATCATGGAGACGGCCAACAGCCACGACTACACCAAGAACAACGGAAATGAGAACTGGCGCTGAGCGCCCAAGCTCTGTCCTGACGGACTTGAGGTAAACAGGACCGCCCGCCCCAATGGGATGGGCGGTCCTCTTGCGTTTTATGGTTCAAAACCTGTACGAGGAAGCAATTTTACCCACCCTTAGGTGGGGCAAGCAGAGCGTCTGGCTTGCCGCAAGCGGCAGCCGACGCAGTTTCCGGGCGGAAGCCCGGACCCACTTTATCGATAGAGAACAAAAAACTGCGGTGCCCTGTAGGACACGGAGCGAAATCCCGCCGTGCTGCCCCTGTGCGGCTTTGTGTGAGACGATTGGGCGCAGGACAACCGTGTACCAACAAGCGCCGGCATGAAGCCGCTGTGCAGCTCTTGTGGGCGAAAGGCGGGAACAGAAAGTTAGCGCCCAGAGGACTCCGTATTTTCCATTTTTGAAGCGAATTCTGATTCCTAGAAAAATATTTTTTTGCCCCTGGTTCCGGCCGTTTCGCTGGAATCAGGGGCGTTCAATTTTAGTACTAGGATAAAGGACCGCGTCGGTAAACCGCCGCCGGCCCAGTCACAACGCCCCGCAGTGCGGGGCGTGTCAAGGGATTGCGGGATTTCTCTTTAGCACCGTGCTAGGTGGTCGGAGGTTTGAGGAAAGCCAGCGGTTTCAAGGAGTCCCCAGCTTTTTCACCGACGCTGTGCACAGCAATGCTTCGGGAATCTCAAAAATTGCGCCGCCTAAACAAAGAATGAAAGCCGCCTCAGAACGGGAAAATGAGACAGTGTTGACAAAGAGGATTCCCAGCGGAAAAGTGTGAATTGCTTGATAACTCTGCGCTGTGCGCCTGGCCATTTTCTGTTTCTGTGGTATTGTATGTCGTTGCAAAGGAGGCGGCATAACATGGCAAAACGCAGAGCCAACGGAGAGGGCAATCTCCGAAAACGCAAGGATGGCCGCTGGGAGGGCCGGTACACCGCCGGCCATGACCCGGAGACGGGAAAGGCCATTTACCGGAACGTCCTGGGCCGGACCCAGGCGGAGGCCAGGGCCAAACTGAAGCAGGCTATTGAGGAAGCAAAGATCGTAGATCAGACAAAAGCCAAGAAATACACCGTGGGGGAGTGGATGGATGTCTGGTTCGAGAATTACGCCAAGGTGAAGGTCCGTCCCCCGTCCCACCAGACCTACCGGGGATACATCGACAACCACATCAAGCCCAACATCGGGAAGATCTCTCTGAGCAAACTCACTTCCCTGGAGCTACAGAAGTTCTACAAAAAGCTGCTCAGCAGCGGCAGAATGGAGAGAATCGAGAGCAAGAAACAGAGCAAGGGGCTAAGCCCTAAGACTGTGCGGAACCTCCACCAGATCATCGCCTCGGCGATGAAGCTGGCCAAGGAGCAGAAGCTCATCGCCACAGACCCCACAGACGGCTGCGCCCTGCCCAAAGTGGAGCACAGAGAGATGAAAACCCTGCCGGTGGAGCAGCTGACTTCCTTCCTGTGGGAGGCGAAAGCGAGCGGTGTATTTGAACTCTACTACGTGGAACTGGCCACCGGCCTGCGGCGGGGTGAACTGCTGGGCCTAAAGTGGGAGGATCTTGATTTGGAGAAAGGTGACCTCCGGGTAAAGCGGCAGGCGGCGGAGGCTATGGAACATGTCCTATCCGGCAGTTTATAGCCCTGTCCAGTCCGGAAAAATTCCCGTATGGGTCAAAATCTGGGTCAGATTCAGGAACCCAAAATGAACCTCGCAAAAAAGTTGCAGAAAACAAAAATAATCCGCTGGAATCAGGTGATTCCAGCGGATTTCTGGTTGCGGGAGGAGGACTTGAACCTCCGACCTCCGGGTTATGAGCCCGACGAGCTACCAACTGCTCTATCCCGCGATATTTGGTGCCGGAGACCGGGATCGAACCGGCACGGGATTGCTCCCACGGGATTTTAAGTCCCGGGCGTCTGCCAATTCCGCCACTCCGGCATCTGGTGTGGCTCCAGTCTCTCAAGTGCTTACTTAGGATACCACAAACCAAAGCGCCTGTCAAGAAGAATTTTTAAAGCCGGAAAGAAATTCAAAATAACCTCAAACTCGCCGGCAGCAGGCTGTGGCGGAGGCCCTGGGACGGGATGCTGTGCGCTCCATGACCACCCGTGCATCAGGGCCTCCCTTGGTACATTCCGTGTTCACGGTTCTCTCTCCGCCCATTCCCGCATCGCCGCAAGCTGTTCCGGGGTATGAAACCAGTGCTCCCCGCCCTCTGCTACAGTCAGCTCCGCGTTGTGCCGCCGGGCATATTCCTCGGCGGTCCGTCGGGGCATCATGCTGTCGCCGCTCCCATAGAGGATGCGGATGGGACAGCTCCATGTGTGGACCGGGTGCTTCTGCACCCAGGTCAGGTACTCCCAGGACAGGGTCTGGCCGAAGGAGGTGGGGATCTCTCCCCGTGCCCGGAGCTCCTCCTCCGTCACACCAGCCCAGCCCATCATGGTCCGGATCAGTTCCTCCATGTCCAAGATGGGGGAGACCAACAGGGCGCGGGCCGGATCCTCCCAGGCCAGCATTGCGAGATAAGCCCCGATGCTGTTGGCCCGCAGGGAGACCGACTCCCAGCGGCGGCCAGCCCAATCTAGCGCCGTCTGAATCTCCGGCACTGCGGTCCATGGGAGCAGCTCCCCGCCCCGGTCCCGGCGCTCCCCATGGCCGGGCAGGTCGATGGACAGCACCTGCCGCCCCTTGGGGCAGACCACCTGGGCGAACTCCTCCGCCTCCTCCTTGCAGCCCATCTGGCCGTGGAGAAACAGGTATCCCTGTGCTGCGGCGGACCCATACAAAACCGCTGGGATGCCGCCGGTCAGAAGGTGCTCTGTCTTCATAGAAAAGGCTCTCCTTTCTTCTCCCGCCGCAGGCCGCGGGCATCAGCAGACTTCATCCCGGTCCGTCTCCCGGAAACCCAGCTTGGACCTCCCGAAAAAAACGGCGGGCGTTTTCCAGATCCCGTATGTTTGGGCGGCCCTTGGCGATCCCGCCCACCAGCCGGAAGGGGCCAAAGGTGTCGTACCCCTTGCAGTGGAACTCCCCCAGCACCGGGCACCCCTTCTCCCGGGCGATCTCCGCCACAGCTTTCGGGCCGGAGCCCCGGAAGCCGCCGTAGGTATCAACAAAAAACACCGGCTTTCCCTGCGGCAGGTACTGCCGGGCAAACTCCGCCACAGCAGGATGAAAGGCAAAGGCGTAGATCCCGGAGGCAAAGCCGATGCAGTCATAGCGCTCCAGCCGGACCGTCTGGCGGGTGGTCACGTCAATGAGCTCCACATCCCCCTCCCGGGCCATAGCCTCCAGGACCTGTCTGGTATTCCCATGGTGGCGGGAATAATAGCAGATGGCGGTCTTCATCGTGTCCCCTCCTTATATAATAATGCCTTCACAGTGGTCGATCTCATGCTGGATGATCTGGGCTGTCCAGCCGGTGAAGGTTTTAAGCCGCTCCTGGAACCTTTCATTCTGCCAGCGCACCTTAATGGACTGCCAGCGGCGGACCAGGCGGACCCCGGTGAGAGAGAGGCATCCCTCCTCTGTATCATAGGGCCCGGACCGCTTGACGATCTTCGGGTTGAACATGACCATGTTCTCTCCCCCGTTGTCAAAGACAATGATCCGCTTGTTCACCCCGATCATGTTGGCCGCCATGCCCACACAGCCCGCCTTATGGTACACCAGTGTATCCAGCAGATCGGCGGCGGTGGCCAGGTCATCCGGCGTGGCCGGTTCGGCCCTTTGCGCCAGAAAGGCTTCATCCTTACAGATCTCTCGAATCATAGCTTGGAGCTCCTTCTACCAGTGGCGCGCCGCCCGCCGGACGCCGCCCACGCTATTTTGACACGCCGTGTCCGGCGCAGGGGGGAAAGGTCCCCTCTGCGGACAGCACCGGAGCGGAGCGCTTTCAACGGTGTCAGTATAGTGCCGGAGCCCAGATCCGTCAACCAGGAAATACCCCGCCAGCCTCCGGGCAGATCCGTGCGGTTCCCTTCTTATCCCCTTCCCGAGGCGCGCAAGGGTAGACATTTCCACGCGGACATGATAAAATAAGGAACTTACAGGGGAATTTTGTCCCCATGGAACCACAACGCTTTGGAGGAACCTTCCATTGAAAACCAATATATTAGACATCCAATTCGACAACCTCACCCGGGAGGAGGCCCGGCAGGCCGGGGCCGAGCTGCTCCGTTCTTCCGACTTCCACTATGCCGTCACCCCCAATCCGGAATTCATCCTCACCGCAGACAAGGATCTGGAGTTCCAGAAGATCCTGAACCAGGCCGACCTGGTCCTCCCCGACGGCATCGGGGTAGTCTACTCCGCCAAGATCCTGGGCACCCCGCTGAAGGAGCGGGTGGCCGGCTTCGATTTCGCCTGTGATATGCTGGATGTGCTGGACGAGATGGGCGGCCGGCTGTATCTGCTGGGCTCCAAGCCCGGCGTGGCTGAGGAGGCGGGCCGCCGCATCCTGGAACAGCACCCCAACATCGTTCTGTGCGGCGTCCATGACGGCTATTTTCAGGACTCCGATCCCGTAGCCCACGAAGTGGCTCAGGCCCGGCCCGACCTGCTGTTCGTCTGCCTGGGCGCCCCCAAGCAGGAGAAGTGGATCGCCCGCTTCGGCCTGCTCACTGGGGCCAAGCTGGCCATCGGGCTGGGGGGCGCTCTGGATGTGTTCGCCGGCAACGTGGAGCGCGCCCCGGAACAGTGGCAGAAGCTAGGAATGGAGTGGGCCTACCGCCTGGTGAAGGAGCCCAAGCGCATCGGCCGCATGGCCAAGCTGCCCCTGGTCCTGGTCAAGGCCGCCGGCCGCCGGGCCAGCGGCCGGGGAAAGCAGAGGGTCCTGTAATGGCGGGTCGGCTGATCGTATTTGAGGGGACGGACGGCTCAGGCAAGTCCACCCAGTTCCGTGCCCTGTGCGGCCGGGCCGCCCAGTCCGGCCGCAGTTTCCAGAAGCTGGTCTTTCCCCAGTACAGCGAGCCCTCCTCCGCCCTGATCCGGATGTACCTGGGCGGGGAGTTCGGCTCCCACCCCGAGGACGTAAACCCCTACGCCGCCTCCGCCTTCTACGCGGTGGACCGGTATGCCTCTTTAAAAAAAGTGTGGGGGGAATTTTACCAGTCCGGCGGGCTGGTCCTCACCGACCGCTACACCACATCCAACGCCGTCCACCAGGCGGTCAAGTGCGCTCCGGAGGAGCGGGACGCTTTTCTGCGCTGGCTGGACGATTTTGAGCATAATAAACTGGGTCTCCCCCGCCCCGATCTGGTCCTATACCTGGATATGCCCACCGACCGCGCCGTCTCCCTGCTCCGCCAGCGGGAGAGCGACACCCACACCCAGGCCGACATCCATGAGCTGGACACCGGCTATCTGGCCGCCTGCCGCTCCTGCGCCCTCCAGGCCGCCCAGCTTCTGAACTGGCGGGTGGTCCGCTGCGTGGATGAGGAGGGCCGTCTGCGCTCCATCCAGTCCATTCATGAGGAGATCTGGTCCCTGGCGAGTCCCCTTCTGTGACCCCTCCCCGGCCCGGGTCCCATCAATCTAACGCTTTCAAGGAGGTCTTCCCTATGGTCTATGTTCTGCTTGCCCCCGGCTTTGAGGAGTCGGAGGCCGTTGTCCCCACCGACCTGCTCCGGCAGGCCGGCCTGGAGACCGCCCTGGTCTCCCTCTCCGGTCCCACCGTCTCCGGCTCCCACGGGATCACCCTGTGCGCCGACCTGGAGCTGTCCCAGATAGACCTGTCCAACGCTGAGATGCTGGTCCTCCCCGGCGGCCTGGGGGGCGTGGAGGCCCTGTGGGCCGACGGCCGGGTCTCCGCCCTGATCCAGGAGGCCGCTGAAAAGGGCGTCTGGCTGGCCGCCCTGTGCGCCGCCCCCATCCTGCTGGGGCGTTGGGGCCTGCTGGATGGCCGGGAGGCCACCTCCTACCCCACCCGGCATGACCAGCTGGGCAAGGCGAAGGTCCTCCCGGAGGCCCGGGCCGTGGCGGACGGGAAATTCGTCACCGGCCACGCCTGCGGCTCCGCCTTTGATTTCGGCCTGAAGCTGGTGGAGGTCCTTCGGGGGAAGGAGGCTGCCCATGCTGTCAACGACGTCATCTACTACCGTCGCTGAGGACAAGGCCGCCCTGCGCCGCCAGGTGCGCCTGACTTTGGAGGGCCTGTCCCCGGAGGCGGTCCGCCGCGGCGACGACGCCCTGTTCGCCGCCTTCTCCGCCCTCCCCCAGGCAGAGGCCGCCTCCACCCTGTTCGCCTTCTGGGGCATCCTGGGCCGGGAGCCTGACACCGGCCGCCTGATCCGGGCGCTCACCGCCCGGGGCAAGCGGGTGGGTCTGCCCCGGATGCTGCCCGGCCGGCAGATGGAGGTGCGGCTGTATGAGCCGGACCGCCCCCTGGTCCCGGCGTCCTTCGGGATCCTGGAGCCGCCGGCGGACGCCCCCCTTCTCGCCCGGCCGGACATCGACCTGGCGCTGGTCCCCGCCGTGTGCTATGACCGCCGCGGCTTCCGCCTGGGCTTCGGCGGCGGATACTACGACCGCTGGCTGTCCGGCTTTTCCGGCTTCACTGTTGGGCTGTGCCGGGACTGTGTGCTCCAGGACCGCGTCCCGACCGAGGACCACGACTGCCGGGTGGACCTCCTTCTCACGGAGACCCGCCGTTTTCTCCGCTGAAACGCAGAGGGAGCGGGGTTTTCCCCGCTCCCTCCGCCGGTCCGCTCAGGATCTCCTCAGCATCCACAGCCGTTGTCACAGCCGCAGCCGCCGCAGTTGTTCCCGCAGCCGCAGTTGTTCCCACAGCCGCTTCCGCTGCCGCCCCAGCTGTTTCCGCAGCAGCAGCACAGGATGATGATCAGCAGGATGATCCACAGGCAGCTATTGCCGCCCCAGCCATTGTTTCCGCAACACATTTTTGTTTCACCTCACTTACAGCGCCGGGAGCCTCTCCCGCGCGTTCTGGTACAGTCTATGGCGAACCCCTGTCCCCGGTTCCCCCGGGACGGAAAATTTTTCTCTGTTAGGAGCTGACTCTATGGCACAGGAACACCGCAGATCTCCCCACGAGCCGGAGCGGAGGGGGCGCTCCGCCCCCCGGACCCGCTCCACTCAGTCCCGTCCTGCTCCGGCCCGCCGCCGGAACGGCGGGGCCAGCTTCGCCCTGCTCTATGTGATCTTTGTCATCGGGATCTCCGCCCTGCTGGCCTGCATCGGCTGGGTGGCGGCCAACGACGTTCTGGCCCTGAACAAGCCGGAAAAGACGGCCACCATCACCATCCGGGAGGAGGACAGCTTCGGCGACGTGGTCACCATGCTGAAGGAGAACGACCTGATCGAATACAAAAGCCTGTTCAAGCTCTTCGCCGCCTTCACCGGCGGCCGGGACAAGATCGTGGCCGGGACCTTCACCCTGAACTCCGATATGGACTACCGTGCCCTGATCTCCGGCATGAGCGCCAACTCGGCCACCAAGGCCACCGTCAAGGTCACCATCCCGGAGGGCTACTCCATCGACCAGATCTTCGCCCTGTTGAATGAAAAGAGCGTGGTGTCGGACACGGCCAAGCTGGAGGATGAGGCCGCCAACCACGACTACGCCTTCTCCTTCCTCCAGGACCTGCCCCTGGGCGACTACCACCGGCTGGAGGGCTATCTGTACCCGGACACCTATGAATTCACCACCCCCCAGAATCCCCTGTACGTCATCAACAAGATGCTGGTCCGGTTTGACGCCAAGCTCACCGAGGAACTGCGCCAGCAGATCGCCGACAGCGGGCGCACCATCCACGAGGTGCTCACCGTGGCCTCCCTCATCGAGAAGGAGACCGACGGCGCTGACCGGGCAGACATCGCCTCGGTCATCTACAACCGGCTGAACAACCCCAATTCCTCCGCCGGCACCAACGGCTACCTTCAGATCGACGCCACTCTGGCCTACCTCAACGGGGGCAAGGTGCCCACCGAGGCGGACAAGTCCATCGACTCCCCCTATAACACCTACCTCTACCCGGGGCTGCCTCCCGGCCCCATCGCCAATCCGGGGATCGAGTCCATCCTGGCGGCCATCAACCCCAGCAGCACCTCGTACTACTACTATGTGCTGGGAGACGACGACCGCCACCACTTCTTCAACACTTACCGGGAAATGCAGAACTTCATGTCCACCCAGGCCATGTACAGCAACAGCTGACCCACACACGCAGAAGGGCTCCGGAGCATCTCCGGGGCCCTATTTCAGGAGGAATACGACTTGGAACGAAAGAATATCGAGCTGCTCGCCCCCGCCGGGGACATGGAGCGGCTGCACATGGCGGTGGCCTATGGGGCCGACGCGGTCTATCTGGCGGGCAGCGCCTTCGGGATGCGCTCCTTCGCCGGCAACTTCACCCCGGAGGAGCTGAAAGCCGCCGTGGCCCTGTGCCACGGCCACGGGGTGCGGGTCCACGTCACCTGCAACACTATGCCCCGCAATGACGAGGCGGCCCGGCTGCCCCAGTGGCTGGAGTATCTGAACGAGGTGGGGGTGGACGCGGTCATCCTGGCCGACGTGGGGGTACTCTCCCTGGCCAAGCGGTACGCCCCCCGGGTCCAGTGCCACATCTCCACTCAGGCCAGCATCGTCAACTACCAGTCCGCCCGGGCCTGGCATGAGCTGGGCGCCAGCCGGGTGATCCTGGCCCGGGAGCTGTCCCTGGACGAGATCCGGGAGATCCGGGCCAAGGCCCCCAAGGAGCTGGAAATGGAGGCCTTCGCCCACGGCGCCATGTGCGTCAGCTACTCCGGGCGGTGCCTGCTGTCCAACTACATGACCGGCCGGGACTCCAACCGCGGGGCCTGCGCCCAGCCCTGCCGCTATCAGTACGCCCTGATGGAGGAGAAGCGCCCCGGGGAGTACTTCCCGGTCTTTGAGGAAAACGGCGAGACTTATATCCTGAACTCCCGGGATATGTGCATGATCGACCATGTGGGCGAGCTGATGGAAGCCGGCCTGGACTCCATCAAGCTGGAGGGCCGGGCCAAGTCGGCCTACTACGCCGCCATCGTCACCGGAGCCTACCGCCACGCCATCGACGCGGCGGCGGCGGGACTGCCCCTGGATCCGGTGTGGCGGGACGAGGTGGAGCACATCAGCCACCGCCACTACTCCACCGGCTTCTACTACGGCCAGCCCGGCCAGTTTACTCAGGACGCCCGGTACATCCGGGACTGGCAGATCGTGGCCAAGGTCCTCTCCTGTGACAGCGAGGGGAACGCTCTGCTCTCCCTGAACAACAAATTTGCCCGGGGCGACCTGCTGGAGCTGGTGGGTCCCGATGTGCGCCCCGTCTCCTTCTCCGCGGAGGACCTGCGGGACGAGGAGGACCAGCCTCTGGACGAGGTCCGCAGGCCCCAGATGCGCTTCCGCCTGAGACTGCCCCGGCCCGTACCTCCCCTCTCCCTCCTGCGGCGTCAGGCGGACCTGACTCCCTGAGTCTTTCCACCGTCCGGGGCCTCCCACCGCCCTTTTCCGCCCGGACAGCGGCCCAAACCGGCCGCTGTCCGGGCGGTTCCGTTTTCCTTTCCACATTTCGCCCATGAATGGTGGAAAAATTTCGGGAAGATTATGAAAAAATCCTCTTTTCATCCCCACCCCTTCTGAATTATGATAATGACCTGTTCCATTCGTTTCGCGGCGCGCCTTGAGCGCCGCCGCCCACCCCATTTCAGGAGGGATCCCCATGACCCGAGATCTGACCACAGGCAGCCCCATGCGGCTCATCTGGAGCTTCGCCCTGCCCACTCTGTTCGGAATGCTGTTCCAACAGTTCTACAACATGATGGACACCGTGATCGTGGGGCAGCTGCTGGGGGCCTCCGCCCTGGCCTCTGTCGGCTCCACCAGCTCCATCAACTTCTTTGTGATCGGCTTCTGCATGGGGGTGTGCAACGGCTTTGCCATTCCCGTGGCCCAGCGCATGGGGGCCGGAGATTACAGCCAGATGCGCCGCTGTGTGGCCAACGCCGGGTGGTTGTCCGCCCTGTTTGCCGTGGTGCTGACGGTGGTCACCGGCCTGCTCTGCCGCACCATCCTCACGGTGATGCAGACCCCGGAGGACATCTTTGACGGGGCCTACCAGTACATCCTCATCATCTTCCTGGGCATCCCCACCACCTTCCTCTACAACCTGCTGGCCGCGGTGATCCGGGCCCTGGGTGACAGCAAGACGCCCGTGTATTTTCTGGCCGTCTCCTCGGTGCTGAACATCGCCCTGGACCTGCTCCTGATCCTGTACTGCAACGCCGGCGTGGCCGGGGCCGCCCTGGCCACCGTCATCTCCCAGGGGGTGTCCGGCCTGGCCTGTCTGGTCTTTATCGCCAAGCGCTTCCCCATCCTCCGCATGACGCCGGAGGAGCGGCGGCCCGACAGCCGCACCTGCCGTACCCTCTGCTTCATGGGGATCCCTATGGGGCTTCAGTACTCCATCACCGCCATCGGCTCCATCGTCCTCCAGTCCGCGGTCAACGGCCTGGGCAGCCGCTATGTGGCCTCGGTTGCGGCGGGGACCAAGCTGTTCCAGGTCATCTGCTGTCCCTTTGACGCCATGGGGGCCACCATGGCCACCTACTGCGGCCAGAATGTGGGAGCGGTCAAGCTGGACCGCCCGGGACAGGGGATCCGGGCCTGCTCCCTGCTGGGCCTGGGCTATGCCCTGCTCTCCTTCGCCGCCATCTTTTTCTTCGCTCCCCAGATGGCCCTGCTCTTCCTCAATCCAGGCGAGGAGGCCCTGATCGGCTATACCGCCCAGTACATCACCACCTTGGGTGCCTTCTTCTTCCCCCTGGCTCTGGTGAACATCCTCCGCTTCTCCATTCAGGGGATGGGCTTCAGCAATCTGGCCATCCTGGCCGGCGTGATGGAGATGTTCGCCCGGATGGGGGTGGCCACCCTTCTGGTCCCCGCCATCGGCTATACCGGAGCCTGCTTTGCCTCCCCCGCCGCCTGGGTCTGCGCCGACCTCTTCCTCATCCCCGCCAGCCTTTGGAGCGTCTCCCACCTCCGCAGGCTCCATGGACAGTCCGCGGAGCGCCCCGGCGCCCCCGTCCTGTAACCTCCTGCCGGATCCATGGCGCGCCTCTCCCTCCGGAGGTACACACCTGCATACCGTTCCGCCCCCTGACACGGCCTCAGCCTGCCGCGTCAGGGGGTATTTTTTGGGCGCGGCCGCAAAAATTTACGAAAAGGGATTGCATCTCGGCCCACGCTCGGTTATGATATAAATACTGATTTTAAATTTTGTACTTTATTGATCCCGAAAGGAGCGGAAGCAGCATGGCGCGCAAAGCCTATTCCGGGCAGGAGCGGGAACAGGTGCGGGAAGCCCTTCTGACCACCGCGCTCCAGTGCATCATGGACCGGGGCCTGATCCACAGCAGCATCGAGGTCCTGTGCGGAAAGGTGGGCATCTCCAAGAGCTTCTTCTACACCTTCTTCTCCTCGAAGGAAGAGCTGGTATTGGAGGCACTTCGCTACCAGCAGCCCAAGCTGCTGCAATACGCCAGACAGCTGATGGAGGACCCCGCGCTCAGCTGGCGGGAGGGCGTCCGGACCTTTTTGGAGACCTGTGCCTATGGCGAAAAAAAGGGGATCGCTGTGCTGTCCATTGAGGAGGAGCAGGAGATCTACCGCTGCCTCTCTCAGGAAAGCTTCCAGACCTTCCGGGAGGACCAAACCAAATTATTCCGGGAGCTGCTGATGATCTTCGGCCTCCCCGCGGGCAGCGTGGAACCCCGGCTGTTTGGCAATCTGGCACTGTCCATGATGATGACCTACAAAGCCATTCCAAACACCATGCCCTTCCTGTTTCCAGAGGTGGCGGAGGACATGGTGGAGTTTCAGATCACCGCTCTGCTGAACGAGCTGCTGCGGATCAAGGAAAAAACAGACAGGGGGAACGAGGATGTACAGCGCTGAGCCGCCCTCCTCCGCGCGGAAGCCCGGAAAATCAAATCATGCAGCCAATGGAACGGGCCGGTCCTCTGCCGCCGGCTTTTGGTTTCGCGCGGCCTTTTTATGCCCTGCGTCCGCCTGTCTCTGTGTCAGTGCGGCGCGGGGTATTTTTCATCCTTCGGAACGAGGCGTTCCGACCTATGAACCAGAGGCTTTGAACATTTGATGCGGTGGATGACCGGCCTTGAGCTTTCACCGGCATACCGCAGGTGAATGGAGAGAAGTAAGGAGGCACATCATGGAATTACCAAAACGGGCGCGGACAGCGGACTGGGAAAACGGCGTCCTGACCCTGGACAGAGAGAAGCAGTTTGAGGTCCCAGAGTTGACCACGGAGATCATGGAGCGGCTGGCTGGATACACCCTAGTAGGCTTCCATGTGAAAGAGTATCCGGTGACGGATGAACTGCTGGTGCCCTTTGCCGGACACAAAAGCATGGTCAACTTCGGCGTGGAGGACGGCACGCTCACCGACGCCTGTTTTCCCGTCTTTGCCGCTATGTCCAAGCTGCGCTATCTGCTGCTGGACGGCAACGCCGGAATCAACGGCAGCGGCCTGGCCGCCCTGCAAGGCTGTAAGCTGGACCTTCTGACCCTCAACCGCACCGGGCTGGATGACGCAGGGCTGCTCCAGGCGGCCGCTATCCCCAAGCTCTCCCACATCCAGATGGACCATACCGCCGTGACATACGAGGGCCTGCTGGCCGTCGCCGGCAACCACTACATCAAGCCGGTGGCCCATGAGCAATTCACCAAAGAGCAGATGGAACACTTCTCCCAGCTCCAGCGGGAAAAGGCCAAAAAGCCCACCAAGCTGGACGAACAGGCGGCGGAGGAATGCCGCAAAGTCCTGTCCGCCTTCTTCGCGGAAATGACCGCGTGGGAGCAGTACATGGAGCAGGCCGGGTTTGAGGACGCCAGGGCGGTCCCCCGCCTGCTGGCCATCTGGGAGAAGTATGTGAGTGAAAAGCCCCGTATGGGTTACCGTCCCCTGGGCCTCTCGTACAGCGCCCAGGGCACTTACAAGGGCGAGCAGTTCCTGGACGCAGAGCAGGTTACCCGGAACAAGCTTTACATCTACACCAGGGAGGAAAATACAGGCTTTGACCGCCGCTTTCTCATGAAGCGTGTGGACGGAGGCTGGAAGATCGACGGGGTGCAGGAGCGGCTGGACGGCTGGCAGCGGGCAGAATTATGACAAGAACCACAGCATCAACGGCTTTTACGGCCCGGTGATCCAGGTCGAGAAGTTAAAATAAATTTTTTCAAATACGATTAGGAGGATATTATTATGGGACTGTTCAGCAAACTGTTTAAGGGGCCGGAGCCGGATATGGAAAAGAGCGCGGCCAACGCAAAAAAGGTGCGTGCAATGTTTGACCAGGCGGTGGAGCACGGCGAGGAATACCGACTGATCGTGGGCTATACCGAGGATGTTAGCCGCTTCAACTATGGCTTTGTCCACGGCAGCAAAACCAAAATCGGCAATTTGATTGTGGGATGGAATGAGGCCACCCGAACCATCGTGGTGGTGCCTACTGTTCCCGACCTCTCCGGATATGGCGACCCCACCTACTACCGCCGAGAGGAGATCCACAAGGCGTACCGGAACAAGTATCCAACCGACGCCTTTATCATTTACCCCGACCGGAAGGGGTATATCGGCATCAACGCCTATGAGTGGCTGGAGGATGAGAGCCTGTACATCTACCTCTATCAGAAGGAGGAACTGGAGGCATTCACCGCCTTTTTCCAGAATGAGTTTTCTACCAAATAAGCAGGACATGAGGTGAAGCACGGTGTGGCGGGAAATCGGAATGTGGGTCCTGGTCCTGACTGTGATTTTTATCTTTGGACAAGTGTGGTTTCATCTGGTTGAGGGGCTTCTTTCCAAGATCAAGTCTCTGCTGGGTCGGAACAAAAAAGCGCCAAATTGGCACACCTTTGACAAAACAGACGAAGAAAACAGCGTGAGCTATGGCGGACCGAAACAGGAAAGGAGGCGCTGATATGGAATTATTGGAACAGTGCCAAAAATGGAATGAAAACGACGAATACCAAAAGATCATTGACGCCCTGGAGGCCATCCCCGCCGGGGAACGCACCCCGGAACTGGACAGCGAACTGGCCCGGGCCTATAACAACTTGGCACAGCCGGGGGACCGAGAGCTCTTTGAAAAGGCCATCGCCTTACTGGAGCCCCATGAGGAATATTTTCAGGGGGACCACTGCTGGAATTTCCGTATGGGCTATGCCTGGTATTACCTGGATCAGGAGGGCCCCGCTCTTCGTTACTTTGAACAGGCCCCGAAAGCCCGCCCCGGTGACGGGGATACCCAGGAATACATCGACGACTGCCGCCGCCGTTTGTCCCTGCCCCGTTTTGAGAAGAACTTCCGGGAGCGGACGCAGGAGGCGTGGGCCGCCTTCGCTCAGATTGAGGGGTCGCTGCGCCGGATCATGGACGCCGACAAAACGCACCAGCGCGGCGAAGAGCTGATCGAACAATGCAGGAACGCACTCAAGACCGCCCTGCGGGATACTGCCTTTGAACTGGGCTTCAACGGCGAAAAATATGAACTGATCCTCAGCCCGGAAGGCCTTCGCCCCCGCCTGTTCCCGCTGGTGTATTTCCAGCGTCAGGCCCCAGAACCGGTGCTGGAGCATTGGAATATCTTGGTCGGCCGCCAGCCCTCTGAGGGTGGCGAGCTGCGGGCCGGGGACATCGCGATCCGGGCCGGGGATGTGCGGATATGGGTGGAAAAAACAGATGATCAACAAATAAATCTGACCCTCTGCTGTGAAAAGCTGACGCCGCTTTTGAAAGAGGATGCGGACAGGGTCTGGTGGGCACTCTCCATGCTGGTGGATCAAACCATCGGAGAGGTTTCCGCCATCGCGCTGATTGCCGGTTTTGATGTCTGTGCAGAGCCGAAAGACGAACCAGCCATACTTCTTTCCGAATTGCCGCAGCTGGTACAAAGCATGGGGCTTTCCCTCTGGCGGGATGGCAGTGATTATCTGGAAAACAGCTACATTGCCTATGAATTGGAACCGGTAAAAGATCCGGAAGCCGACTGGCGGCTGGATACCTATGTTGGAAGCTGCCGTCTCCCGGTCATGATCAACGAATACTTGACTGCCTGTACTGATACGGCGGATGAGTACCACAAGGACGGCATTACAGCCGGCTTCCTGTGCTATCCGGTGGACGAATTTTCCGGTGAGAACCGTGCGGAACAGATCCTGCAATTCCGGGACGCTCTGCAAGGGGCCATTCTGGAACACGCCGGAGCGGACTCCGTTACCTTCCTGGGAGGGGCCACCGGCCTGTACTATGGGTATCTGGATTTCCTCGCCTGGGATCTGCCGGCCGTGCTGGATGCGGCCAGGGATTTCTTTGCTGACTCCAATGCCGCCCAAGGTTTGTTCCATGTATTCCGCCGGGATGTGGGAACGGTCCGCCTGTGGGAGCGGGAACCAGAGCCTGAGGTGGACCCGGAGACCGGTTCCCTGCTCTCGGCGGAGGACATCCGCACTTTGGAGGGCTTCTGCGGGGACGTGTCCAGCTATTTTGGGAAGATGTACCGCTGGCTGGAGGATTTTATCAAAAACGGCGCAGAAGAAGGACGGTTCACCGAAAAGCAGGCCCAGCAGGATCTCCAGATCGCCCTGTGGTACTCCTTCGCCTGCAATAACCTGGATGAGTACCGCTTTTACTACAAGGCGGCCCAGTGGATGAAGCACTCTGAGAAACACGCCGCGGGCTGCGCCACATGGTATTACCGCTATTCGGTGGCCCTCATGTACTGCGGCCGGCTGGAGGAAGCCCTTGACTATGCGGAGCGGGGCGTGCAGGAGGAGCCGGACTACCCCTGGATCTGGCTGCAAGTTGGCAAGCTGCGCAGCCACTTCGGGAACAAGACCGGCGCGCTGGAGGCGGTCGCCCACGGCCTTGCCCTGGAACCGGGCGATTATGAATTCCTGACTCTGAAACGAGAAATAGAAGCCGGAGAATCTTTGGAGCGGATGGAGTATCACTGGATCAACCCCGACGCGGACCGGACGCTCCAGCAGGGGCTGGACGCGGACGCCGACGATAAACAGCGCTCCATCTCCTGCATCACTGTTGACCAAGAAGGACTGGAACGCTTCTGGAGCATCTTTGGCCCCAAGCCGGAGCAGTACACCCCCAACGCACCTTACACGCAGTTCCCATATATGGTGAACGGCCGTCCTGTGGATCTGGTGTTCCAGATGAATGAGGGCGGGATGTCCAAGCTGAATACAGACTGGCTGGAGCAGCTGAGAGGCCGGCTTCAAAGCGGCCAGTGGCTGGAGCGGGATCACCCGGATGGGAGAGTGGCCTGCCTGGACACGGTGCTGGTGGGCCTGGACTACCGCATGGGCCTGCTTTACAAGCTGACGGAGGAGGACGCATACTTCCAGATCTTCCTGAACCCGGACGGGACGGAGCAGGAGGGCGCTTTCTGGTCCTCGGAGGAGAGCCGTGAGCCGGAGCTCTATACCGAGGAAGAGATGGCGGCGGTGGAAACGCACATCAAGAACACCTTTGGTGCGTTTGAGAATGTGTTTCACGAGCTGGTCTCTCCGGACATCCATGTGGACATCTGCGTGGTACCGCCCTCTGAGGAGCGGGACTACTACACCCTGGTCACCATGGGCATGGGCGCCCACCGGATGAATGTGCCGGAGGAGCTGGCAGAATACAAGCTGGAGCGGGCAGAACTGGCCATCGCTCTGCCGCCGGATTGGAAACTGGATAAAGAATCCCTAAAGGATGAGCGGTGGTACTGGCCTATTAGGCTCTTGAAAGCGCTGGCCCGCCTGCCCATTTCCTGCGACACCTGGCTGGGCTTTGGCCACACGATGGACAAGCAATCGCCGTTTGCGGAGAACACGGCACTCTGCGGCGCACTTCTGGTGGGCCCGCAGGATGTTGTCTGGAACGGAGGCGAAGTCTGCACTTTGCCGGGCGGCGAGGAGGTCAACTTCTATCAGGTGATTCCCCTGTACCGTGAGGAGCTGGAGTACAAACTGGAGCACGACGCAGACGCGTTGATCGAACAAATGGCAGATGTAAGCTTTGTGGTGCATCCGGACCGGCCAAACAGCCTCGCCGGGGGACCGCGCGCGGATTGATCTGCAACGCCCGGAACGCAGACAGGAAACCCATTCCGACCGAAAAACAGCACCGCCCACACACTCCAAAAAATATACGAAATCTGAACGGGGAGAGCCGTTGACTTCCCACTGGGAGGCAGCTATCATAAACAGCGGACCGCACACATTTGAGACGAGAGGCCGCCTCCGCGCGGTCCTGAACGGCGGCCCCGCTGGAGTTGTTTGACAAGGTGGGAACGGAATGGATTATGTGATTTTTCGGGACATTGCAGTCATCCTGGTCGCCGGAAAATATATGGGGCTGCTGGCCCGCAAGTGGAAAGCCCCTCAGGTGGCCGGGGAGATCCTGGCCGGCCTGCTCATCGGCCCCTGTCTGCTGGGCCTGGTACAGCCCTCAGATTTTCTGACGCAGATGGCCGAGCTTGGCGTTGTTCTGCTGATGTTCAGCGCGGGGCTGGACTCCGACATTGATGAGATCATCAAAAGCGGCCCCATCGCCCTCCTGGTGGCGATGTGTGGGGTGCTGCTGCCCCTTGCGGCCGGGACGGCCTTGTACATTGTCTTCTACGGATTTGACGGCCTTGGCTCCGACTCGTTTTACCACGCGCTGTTCATGGGCTGTATTCTGACCGCCACCTCGGTGTCCATCACCGTCCAGGCCCTGCGGGAATTGTGGCATCTCAAGACCCGGGTGGGGACCACCATCCTCTCCGCCGCCATCATTGACGATGTGCTGGGCATCATCGTTCTGACGGTGATCACAGGCTTTAAGGACGCGTCTACCTCTCCGGTCAAGGTTCTGGCAGATACAGGGCTGTTTTTCCTCTTCTCCGGGGTGATCGGTTATCTGGTGTACCAGGTCTTTGAGCGCATGAGCCTCCGCCACCCCAGGACCAAGCGTTTGACGGTGCTTGGCTTAGCCTTCTGCTTTCTCATGTCCTATCTGGCGGAGGAATTCTTTGGGATCGCAGACATCACCGGCGCCTATGTGGCCGGCCTGGTCCTGTCCAATCTGCGGGATTCCGATGACATCGAGCGCCGGCTGGATGTCAACTCCTATACCCTGTTCGGCCCCCTGTTCTTCGCGTCGGTTGGTATCAGCACGGACATCAGCGCCTTTGATACCTCTATCCTGGCCTTCTCCCTGGCGTTCCTGGTGGTGGGGCTGCTCTCCAAGATCGTGGGCTGCGGCCTGATGGCCTGGATCTGCCGCTTCAAGAAGGAGGACGCCCTGAAGATCGGTGTGGGGATGATGAACCGGGGCGAGGTGGCCCTCATCGTCTCTCAAAAAGGACTGGCCGTGGGACTGATGAACGCGGCCTATTTCCCGGCGGTCATCCTGCTGATCATTGTGTCCGCCGTTGTGACCCCTATCGCTCTAAAGGTGCTGTACTCCGCCTATCCGGACGCCCCCGCTGAGGCCGCGTAGCACGAAAATACGCCGCCCCGTACCACTGGTACGGGGCGGCGCTGCCTCATTTTGATTTCTTTAATCTTCAACTGGTTCCTCGTCCGTCGATCCCATCGCCGCCCTGGCGTCCGGTCCCGGAACAGGAAAATACTCCGGCTCCGGATCCATCGCCTCTTTCGTCCCCACACAGCGGTTGATCTTGGTGCCGAGATTGTGGAATTTTTCCTCATAATCTGTCATCACACCACAGATCCCATCGGCGTGGAGGTCCCTGGTCACCTCCGAGAGCGCATAGCCCGCCTTAGGGAACTGAAACAGGGAATATTCAAACAGATCCCGGTTGTCCGTCTTGAAGTGGATCTGTCCGCCGGTACGGAGCACTCCGCGATACAGGACCAGAAAGTTCTGGTGCGTGAGCCGCCGCCGGGCGTGGCGGTTGGAGGGCCAAGGGTCGCAAAAGTTGATGAACAGACGGTCGATCTCATCGGGGACAAAGTATTCCCGCAGCTTGGCCGCGTCGCCGTCCACAAAAAACACATTGGTCAGGCCCCGCTGCGCACAGCGCTCCATCGCCACGATCATGGCGTCCGGTACCCGCTCCACTGCCAGATAGAGCACGTTGGGGTTCTGCGCCGCGGTCTCCGCTGTGAAGCGGCCCTTACCGCACCCCAGCTCCAGCCAGACCTGCTCCGCATCCGGCTTCAGCTCCCGCCAACGCCCATGCTGCTCCTCCGGCATCTGAATCAAGAAACGGGCGCAGCGCTCCATCCGCGGGACCAGATTGGGCTTTTTTCTCATGCGCATAATTGTCACCTCTCAGTTTTGTTCCGGAAATATTTTAACATAGACAATCCACCTCTTGCAATCTTTTTCAAAATATACTATACTATACTAAGAAAGTCAGTTCCTCTGTTCTGCCGGGCCCGCCTCCTGATGCCCGGTCCAGGCAACCTTCGGGAGAATATGCTCGGGCCACCCCACAACTTCATATCCGGGTGTAGCGCAGCTGGTAGCGCGCCTGCTTTGGGAGCGTGAGGCCGGAGTTCGAGCCGCATTTCCCCAAAATCCCGGAAAGCTCTGGGACGCTAAGGCTGACGGAGTTCTGCCCCTCGCCGGGAACTGGTCAAAAACCGGCGCTGACCCCATATTTGACCACAGTTGGAAAATTTCATAACCGGGTGTAGCGCAGTTGGTAGCGCGCTTGCTTTGGGAGAATACGCCCAGGCCACCCCACAACTTCATATCCGGGTGTAGCGCAGTTGGTAGCGCGCCTGCTTTGGGAGCACGGAGTAAGCAACCGTTTCGTTTTTTATTTCTTTGAATAAATCACATTTTTCTATTTTACCTCTTGAAAAAGTTGAAAATGAGGTTAAAATAGTATGGGTCACAATATGGGTCAAACGGCCCTGACCCATACCTGACCCATACGAGAACAAAATCAAATATCCGGGTGTAGCTCAGTTGGTAGAGCGCGTGGTTTGGGACCACGAGGCCGCTGGTTCGAGACCAGTCACTCGGACCAAAAGGCAGTAGATTTTTCAATAAAATCTACTGCCTTTTTCTGTATATTACCACCTGCATAAGTCTCCAAGTGCTGGTTAAATTGACAATTTATATAGGGTTTGATATACTATAAATACAAACAGACTACAACATGTTTGACTGTGTTTTTGGATGGATGATATATGTTCACGGCTCTGACAGAGAATAACAAGAGGATTTCAATAGACGAAGCTATCCCCGGTGAAAGTTACCTTTGCCCCGTATGCAGTAGTCCTGTTGTGGTGAAGGCCGCAAGTTCGGTGAACATCCGCACACATTTCGCCCACAAGAAAAACACTCCTTGCCTTGATAACTGGAAACATGATATGAGCGATTGGCATTTTGACTGGCAGTCAAAGTTCCCTCTCCATAATAGAGAAGTCATCGTCGAAAAAGATGGTATCATTCACAGGGCAGACATTCTAATCAACGGCACGGTCATTGAATTTCAACATAGTCCCATAAGCAGTGGAGAATTTGAGGATCGAAACAGCTTTTATAAAAACTGCGGGCATCAAGTTGTCTGGCTTTTTGATGCAACTGACAAAATGAAAGTTGATGATTGCTTTGAATTGGTGTGGAAACGAAGGACCACACTATTTTCCAATATAAGGACCCCAATAGATGGTCTTTTTATACAGAATTATTTGCCAGAAAAGAAAAATCTCCTTTGTATTGCGGCACCAGACCCTAAAGAAGTCCGTTGCCATACAACGGTTTTACCCATAATGCCCGAGAATTTTTTGAAGGAATTTGGTGCCATACAAGATGATGACATTCTTTCAATCCAAGCCATTTTTGAAGAAACGAAAAAATCAGTTCTTGAAAGAGAACGCGAGCTAAGGAAGGCAGCGGAAAGTCAACGCATAGCAGTGTCTAATGCAGTATTTAACCACTTATCTGGTATTCGAAATAGACATCCCAGGAGATTTTAACTATTTTTTTCATTGAGGAGGTTTATATGAGATACTGCCCAATTTGTAGTAAGGAACTTCAAGATGATATGCAATTTTGTCCAAGTTGTGGCACATCTGTCCAGATAACCGATGAAGATCCGATGCCAAATAGAGCAACTTATGTAGGGGAACCAATTCCAAAGAAAAAACATAAAGGCATAGTTGTCATCATTATTCTTCTCATACTTATCGCCGGAGCGTGGTTCTTATACTCTAATGCCTCCTCAGTCAACACATATAATCAGTTCGTTGATTTATATAATACGATAGCCGATGGGGCCAGAAAAGCTGAAACTGCAAACATTCTTATCACAGATGTTTGGAAGAATAGCATATTCCAAACATCTGATGAGGAAACCGATAAATACACTAAGGCTAATGGCGGCAGCGGGCAATTCTATGATGACTTTAACGATGCACTGTCAAGTTTATATGAAGATCAAGACTTTGTAGATGACCTTAATGAAATATACACTCTGCAGACTAAAGCCGAAACCCTGATTAAAGATTTGACAAAGCATCCGAAAGCCTTTGATGAAGAATACTCAGATTTTAAAGATTGTTATAATCTGTTTGTGAAATTTACAAACATGCCTCTTACAGCTGAAGGCAGTTTAAATTCTTTTACAGACAATCATAATAAACTGGATGAAGAACTTGCAGATAAATTGAAGGAACTCGACATTTATTTTGATTGATAGCAATGCCGAACAGAAACTTCAAATATATCGCATCAATCATAGGCGGGAGCAATGATGCCATTTGCTCCCGCCTTATTATGTGCCATCATCAGACAGTCTGCGCCATAAAACCGCCCAATTTGTCTGCAGCTTCGATCTGCATCTTCATGGTAGCGTGGGTGTAGGTATCCAGAGTGAAGCCCGCGCTGTAGTGTCCCAGCATGGAGGACAGAGTCTTTACATCTACTCCGTTTTGGAGTGCCAGTGTTGCGAAGGTATGGCGTAAATCATGAAATCTGATATCCGGTAATCCGGCCTGCTTGAGCAGTTTCTTGTGTACCCGCCCTATGGCATCCGGGTGGTACATATTCCCCGTCACAGGAGAAGGGAACATATATGGGCTGTCCGGATGCTTTTCATGCTCCTCAACCAGCAATTCTACCGCTTCGGTGGGGATCACGACCTTTCGGATCGAATTCTGTGTCTTGGGTGGGCTGACCGTCATCTTCCCCGTCTTGGCACTGAGCGTTTTGGTCACAGAGATCGTCCGTTCTGCGATGTCCAGATCCTCCCACAGCAGAGCCAGCAGTTCCCCACGGCGCAGGCCGCTGGTCAGTTCCAGATAGAACATGGGGAGCACCCCGTTTTCCTTGGCGGCATTTAGGTATGAGCCCACCTGCTCCGGTGCAATGACCTTCATTTCCTTTTTCTCGAGCTGTGGGATGCGGCATCCATTCGTTGGATTGCTGGGGATGATCCGTTCCTTCACCGCTTGGTCCAACGCCTGGTGGAGCACCATGTGGGTCCCGCGAACAAAGCGGTTGGACAGCCCCTCCTCCTTCACGCTGTTATATCGCGGTACCCTCCCGTTGGTCTTGATATGGTTGTACATCTTTTGGATGTCTCGGGACGTCAGCTTCTCCAGCTTGATATGGCCGATGCCGGGGATGATGTGGTGCTCAATGTAGTTGGTATAGCAGGCCGCTGTCGTTTCCCGGATCTGCGGCTTGGAGTAGGTTTCAAACCAGATCCGCATCCACTCCTCCACCGTGTAGGACTCCGTTTTAGTGAAGTCGATCCCCTTAGCTGCTTCCTGCGCTTTTCTCAGCTTGTCCTTGACCTCCGCCTGCGTCCTGCCCAGCACATTCTTGAAAATCTGTTTTCCGGTCTCCGGGTCCCGGCCCGCTGTGAATCGACCCTCCCAGCGTCCGTCCTTGCGCTTGCGGATATTTCCCTCGCCATTGGCTCTTTTTTTCGGCATATCGATCGCCTCCTATCAGCAACACAACATACTACATCTTCTGTAAAATAGCCACGCTGTTGGGCTGGAGTTATCAAAGATTTCACACTTTCCTTCCGGACAAAGGGTTTTATCTTTGTTTTGCGACGCAATCTTTGAGGGGGGCCGCGTCACTACATGGTCTGCTGTTGGTCGGTGTCGTGGCTCAGCTTCTGCCCCATGGCCAGCTTCTTCAACGCTTCCCGGCGGCGCAGCTTGCTGTCTGTCCAGACCAGACCGGCGGTGTGGGGAGCTGCGGAAGGTCCGCTTCTCTCTCCAGCGCCCTGCCCAGCTGCACCAACCCGGCAGCCAGTTCCCCCATCCATCCTTCGTCCGGCTCCAGAGTGCCGGGACAGAAGCCCGTGGCCTGGCGGTAGGCGAACAGCTTCTCCAGATTTTCTTTCAGGAAGGTCTCATCGTGCAGACTGCTGTCTCTGCACTTTCTGCCGTTGGGACAGGTGAATGTGATATGCTTCCGAGTTGGCACCCAGTTGACTTCGTAACCCTCGTACTCCATGTTCTCGATAAAACTCTCCCGGTCGTCTGCGTACTCCAGCGCTTCATTGATCGCCTGGATCAGATCCAGCTTCCAACTGTCACCACGGAGTCCTGCCTGATACTCCCCAGGCCGCATCTGCCGTTTCCGGGTGTGCTTTTTCGGCGGCTCCAGCACACTTAGCCCGTGGGTCATACAGATCTCATCATTCACCTGCCGGTGCCGCTGAAGGTCGGCGGCATTTTGGTGGAGTTTTCTGCCGTCCGCACAACTCACACTGTTGACCACCAGATGGTTGTGCAGGTGGTTGGTGTCCATGTGGGTGGCCACCAGGACCTCATAGTCCGGGAACTGCTTCTGCGCGAACTCGATTCCGATGGCGTTGACCTCCTGGGGTGTCAGATCATCCACGGCAGAGAAGGACTGGACGAAGTGATAGAACTGACGCCCGTCCGTCTTTTGGAAGCGGCGCTTGGTGGTGACCATCTCCAGGTAGGAGGACTGGGCCACGCAGTTGTGTCCGGTAACCATCCAGCGGTCACCCAGCATAGTTTTCTTCCTCTGGACTACATACTTCATCACGCCTGCCATCGTTCCTGCTGTTTGCTTCTTGTTTCGCACCGCTGTGAAGGTCGCCACTACCGTCCCCCCCTGGCGATACCGGTCATCCGTTGATAGAGATCAGCGTACCGGTCGATGAGTTCATCGCTGCGGAGGAACTGAATACGGCCCATGTTGGCCAGCGTGGTGAGCTGGTTCAGATTTCTGCCCTGGGCTTTCAGTTCAGACAGGATCTCGTCCAGACCGTTTACCTGGATGATTTCTTTGTCCAGGGCGCAGGTGACCAGGTAATCGGTGACAGTCATCCCGGCTTGTTTGGCCCGGTGTTGGATCTCTGCCTTTGTTTGCGGTGTCATCCTTGCGGTGATGATGGCCGTTTTTTTCTTCTGCATTTTTCTCCTTTCTCCCCCTTTAGGGGGCAGGGGGGGCCGGTGCTCTGCCCCGGCGAGTGCGACCGGCGTATAGCCGGACGCTATGCTTGCCCCACCCGAGGGTGGGCATCGTCCTCCGACACCCCCCTGTGATCCTCGTTACAATCTGCATTCCAAGGCGTTTTTTTAGGCTTCGTATGAGGGGGAGGTATCCTCGTCCCCCAGAGCTGACAAGCCGCACACAGCGGCTCACAGGCCGCTGCACTTGTCCTGCATCGCCGCAGCTTTCTGACGTGCTGTGGTCATCTCCAACTGCTCCAGCTGGCGGTCATAGTGTGCTGCGATCCACTCCTGAACGGGCCGGAGGGTGTAGCGCAGATTTCCGTTTCGTTTCTGCCCGGTTGCTGTCACCACCTCGGTGGGCTCGGTGGAGAGCAGTCCCCGTTCTTCCAGCCGCAGTGTGTACTTACGCACTGTGTTCTCGCTCATGCCCACCGCTTTTCCAATGGTCTTGTAGCTGGGCCAGCACTGGTGCGTCCCTCGGTCCTCGCACCGGCGCAGGTAACTGTACACCGCCAGCTCGCCGGGACGCAGTCCCAGAAGGAAGATCTCATTGGGCAGAGAGAAAAAATTTCCGTTGCTCCGCTGCTTCATCCGTTCCCTCCTGTGTGCGCATCCACCCACTGGATGAACGGTTCCTTGGGCACCACGATACGGCTGCCGATCCGCAGAGAAGGAAAATCCTTTTCATGCAGGAGCTCGTAGGCGGACGATGGTGCGATGCCCAGGACCTTCGACACGATTTCCGCATTGAGAAACAGAGGCAGGTCCTTGTAGGACTTGTACTCAGACACTTTCATCCTGTTCTTCCTCCGTATTCCCGGGATAGAGCACATCCAGGAACTCATCCATGTCGCGGACCGCGCTTGCCTTCTTCATCTGCTGATACCGCAGCAGATCACAGCAGGTACGAAAGTTCACCTCCATGCACTGAAGCATCTGATCCATTGCCACCATCTGCTGCTGGGGGTCAAGGGCTGTATCGCCATCCGGGGCCTGAAGAAATGCGCGGACCTGCTCCGCTGTTGGCATCGCTTCATCCGCCAGAAGCGTACGCATCCCTTGGAGGACATCATCCAACGTTTCCCGCTCGCACTTGATTTTTAAGAGATGATACAAAGCCTGATGATCCATTTGAAACTGATCCATGATCGATCCACTCCTCTTTGTGATTTTGATGAGGGCACTCTGGCTGCGGCCATTCAACCAGATTTTCAGACATTGAGAATTTACCTTCTACTGATAAGGACACTTACAGCGGATTTGTAAACCAGAAAAATAAAAAAAGTTGAGGGGCCCTGTCATATGACAGAGCTCCTCAACTTTTCGTGGAGTGTTTTCAGCCGCTTTGATACCGCCGCTTTTGAGATGCCGTAGACCTTGCCGATCTCCTCCATGGTCAGTTCCCTGCCATATCGAAGGTCGATAAGTTCACGGCTTTGTTCACCCAGATCCTTGACGGCTTTCCGCAGATTTTCAAGCCGGAGGTTCCGGAGCGCTTCATCTTCCACGGGACGCCTGACACATTCCGAACAGAACAGCACCGTTTCAAACTCACTTTTACTCAGATGCCTGTCGTCCTGCTTATCCTGTGCCTGCTGCCGTTTCCGATCCTGCTCCAGGAAGTCTGCGACCTCCTTTGGCACTGATACTGGCTCCCCATTATAAATCACAACGACTGTGTCGTTCATTCGTGTCCTTTCCGCTCTCAACGGAAAAGTACACACCCGCGCTGCCGGCACAGCGCCAAATACTGAAGACCTTCATGGAAGTTTCCTTCGTTCAGGGTGGTCATTGTGCCCTACGAGGCCCATGAATGTCTGAGGTCCCACCGGGGTGTGGACCTCACCGGAAAGCTGCGAGTTTTGGCTTTCGCCTATCTTGATTATAGAACAAATATTCGATAGTGTCAATCGCAGCAAAAATGAACTATGGTCTTTTATTTTGTTTTGCGGCGCAATCTTTGAGTAGGAGCTCGTGTTCTCTGGTCATCCTGTAGCCCGCTATTGATCGGTACCGTTGCTGGGGTTCAGATTCGGTTCCGTGGTCCGATGATAAAATCCCTGTTCTCACCCCCTATCCTGTCT
>OWJB01000137.1_pt1 | contig 27483 bp, 18 predicted proteins | sample 1732861 | NCBI WGS metagenome assembly OWJB01 (sample SAMN05065762, study PRJEB22554) | human gut metagenome | biome: ENVO:2100002; feature: ENVO:00000062; material: ENVO:00002003 | host: Homo sapiens | place: USA
CGCAAGGCTTTCGGGGGTCATGCTTGGTAGACATTTGGTAGACCGCCCCGGTCTACCAGCCCAAAACGAACATCTGGTTGCCCTCTGCCGTGAAGTTTGCGATGCTGTACAGCACCACGACAGAGTCGATTTGATTCTCCTCCACATAGCCCTTTACACTGGTCAGGTTCATGCGGGGATCGAACAGGTGGATCTCAGAAAAATTCTGCGTGAGGAAGGGAGCCAGGCTGTCGGTATAAGAATCCCGGATGATGAGCACCCGGGGGGCGTCCGTGTGCTCCGTCCGGATCACGCAGAGGGGCTGGTTCCCGCCCAGGAAAGAGGAATACTGATCCTTTTCCTGTAAAAAGCTGTCCACATAGAGACTGCCCTCCACGGGAGAACCCTCGGGATAGGACGTGACTTCTACTCCGTCCCCGGAGATATAGCGGTCGATCTGGTCTGGGGCGATCCAGCGGACTCCGGACCGGGAGAACAGCGTGCCATAGAAGGAGTCGGACACGGTGGTTTTTCCCGCCTGGTCCAGAGGCGCAGCCTCCAGTCCCATAGCCTCCATCAGCGCGGTATAGCCGTAGTAGGCTCCCAGGCTGGTCCAGTGGTGGTCGGTGCGGTAATAGAGGTCCTCATCCCGGTGGGCGTTCAGCGTGGTACAGAGGTCCACGGTGTGGGCCAGGACCGCCCTGTACATCTCATCAATGATGGCCTGCTCATCGGCAGTGGGCGCGCCAGCCGGGAGGCGGTCCGCCCATACCTCAGCAGCAGAGGGGATCAGGCCGAAATAGACCGGGACAGACACATTTGCCACCAGCTGGTTGATATAGCCGGCGTTCTGGGCCAGAGTTTCCTGGGATGGAGTGTCCAGATGGCGGATCAGGGTATCTTCCCCGGCAAAATAGATGCCGTTGTTCTCCTGCTTGCCGGAGAGGCGCTCGCTCCATGCTTTCATGGCGACCCAGAAGTCACGGCCCATGATCTGGTCGTTGACATAGCTCTCCACGTCCGACATGAATTTCCCACTTTCTACATTTTCCCAAGAGAGCTTGGGCGGCTTGGCCAGATTGCGGTTCTCCATGGGGGAGAAGGTCCGGTCGGGGAGCAGCAGGCTGCCCACCAGGATCCCGCCGATAAAGAGGGAGAACAGGCCGGTCAAAAAGATGCTGTATGCTTTGCTCATAGGGCAGCCTCCTTAGAAACGGAAATACAGGAAGGGATTGTACGTCCCATCCACCAGATATGCGGTACATACCACCAGGCTGGCCAGCACCAGTCCTGCGCACAGGACCTGGGCGGTCCGGGGCTTCAGGCGGCGGTACAGGGAGGCTCCCAGGGGAGTGGAGGCCAGTCCGGCGACACAGAGGATGGGCAGATAGCTGGTGAGATAGTAGCCAAAGGCGGAGTCTGCCAGGGGGACGCCGCCCAGTCCGAACATGACCCGCAGATAGCCGGATAGATGCCCGGCATCCTCAATGGCGAAGATGGCCCAGCTCACCAGAACGAAAAACATGGTGTAAACATGGCCCACGGCGGCGGGAGCCCGGCTCAGCCGGTCCAGCAGGAAGAACTTCTCTATCATCAGCAGGACGAAGAAATACAGGCCCCAGATCAGGTAATTCCAGCTGGCCCCGTGCCAGATGCCGGTGGCCGCCCACACCACCAGCAGGTTGAACATCCACCGGGGCTTGGAGCAGCGGTTGCCCCCCAGAGGGATATACAGGTACTCCCGGAACCAGGTGGACAGGGAGATGTGCCAGCGCCGCCAGAACTCGGTGATGCTTTTGGAAATATAGGGGTAGTTGAAATTGGGCAGGAATTCAAAGCCCAGCATCCGGCCCAGACCGATGGCCATATCGGAGTAGCCGGAGAAGTCGAAATAGATCTGGAAGGTGAAGGCCAGCACGCCCAGCCAGGAGCCCGCCACCGTCAGCTCGCCCAGCGCCATGGCCTTATAGCTCTCCCACAGCATCCCCACATTGTTGGCGATGAGCACCTTTTTCGCCATGCCCACCATAAAGGTCTGCACGCCGGAGGCGAATTTGTCCGTGGAGCAGGTCCGCTGGTCGATCTGATCCCCCAGGTCCTTATATTTGATGATGGGTCCGGCGATCAGCTGGGGGAACAGGGTGACGAAGGTGCCGAAGTTGATGATGGACCGCTGAGCCCGGGTGTCGCCCCGGTAGACGTCGATGGTGTAGCTCATGGTCTGGAAGGTGTAGAAGGAGATGCCGATGGGCAGATGGATGTTCAGCACCGGCATGAAGGTCAGCCCCACCGCCTGGAGGGAGGCAGCCAGGAAGTCCCAGTACTTGAAGAACAGCAGCAGGGCCAGGTTGAACACGATGGAGGAGGCCACGGCCATCCGCGCGCCCCGGTCGTTGTCCCGTGCCTTGCACCGTTCCACCAGAAGGCCGTGGACATAGTCGATGGCGGTGGAGAGGAACATGATGGACACATACAGCTGTTCACCCCAGTAGTAGAAAAACAGGGAGGAGAGCAGCAGTACGCCGTTGCGCAGCTTCCGGGGCACCAGGTAGTAGACCAGAAGGGTCAGCGCCAGGAAATAAAATAGGAAAATGGGGGTGGAAAAGACCATGTGGCGTCCTCCTCAGATCAGCTTACAGAAATCAGAGTTGGGCGGGAAGTCCCCGCCCAACTCACGGCAATGGAACAACACCCGCGCGCGGTCCGCGCGGCAGCTCCGGGTCAAACTATGGGGCACAAGGGGCGGCCAGCCTTGGGTGAAGGCCGGGAGCTTAGAACAGCGCGTTGAATTCGTTCACGATGGCGTCGCAGTCCTCGTGGACCACCATCATCACATAGCTGCCCTTGGAGACTACCCGGGAGTTGTTCTGCCACGCCTCAATGGCGCTGGGATACCAGGCGCCGCCGGACACCTGGGCGTCGATGCGGTCCTGGAAAATACCCTTTACAGTGTCCACGTCGCCGCTGTCGGCCACCTCCACCAGGGCGATCTCGCCGGAGTTCATGGTCATCATGTTGATGTAGGGCAGGCATTGGTTGGTCTTGATGTCAGACAGGCCGGGATAGACGTCCTTGATCATGGTTGCGTCCGCCAGGGTGAGCATCCCGAACTGATGGTTGGTGGTGACGGTGCTGTAAAAAGCGGACAGGTCCACACTGCTGCTGTCAGGGGTGCTGGAAGAGCCGGAGCCGGAGGAGCTGCTTCCGCCGATGGAAGAGCTGCCGCTCCCGGAGGAGCCGCCGCCGGAGGCGGGCTTGTCCGCCTCAAACTTACAGCGGACAATGCAGGAGGCGGATAGGCCGGTCTTGCTGTCAGTGACCGTGATGGTGGCGGTGCCGGGGGCCACGGCGGTGACCAGTCCCTTGTTGGACACTGTGGCTACCACCTCATTGTCGGAGGTCCAGGTGTAGGTCCCCTTCTCAGGCTTGGACTTGGCCTTCAGCTGATAGGCGGCGCCCGCCTTGAACAAAGAGAAGTCAGAGGAATTCAGGGACAGGCTCTCCGTTACCGTTGGCTCCTCCACCGGGGGCTTGGAGCTGTCCCCCTGGTCCTTGTCCGGCAGGGAGGCGTCCGGCTGGGACGCGTCGGGCTGAGAGGAATCGGGCAGGGAGAGGTCAGGCTGGGACTGGTCGGGGGTGGAGGCGCTCCCCTGGCTGGAGGAGACGGAGCCGTCCGTGTTGGACTGAGAGCCGCTCTCCCCCTTGGGGCCGCAGGCGGTCAGCAGGGTCAGGGAGAGGGCCAGGGCCACGAAGCGGGCGTAGGTACGGTATTTCATGTGATAAACTCCTTTACAGTCGAAAGAAATGTTCCAGGCTCTGGAATGGGTTTCAAAAGCTTTGACGCAGGGCAGGGAAAAAGGTTCCCGAAAATTTCAAAAAGTTTTGTGACTGCGCCTGTTTTGCAAAATCCGAATTATTATATCAGGATTTTTGGGAAAATACCACCCTGATCCCAGGTGAAAGATAAATTTTCGGAAACATAAAAGCCAGCGCCCGGGCCTGCCCCGCAGGGGGACCGCTTGGAGGGGCGGTCCTGAGACTCATAGGCTGAAACCCCCGGGACCCTTGTACGGCAAGGATCCCGGGGATCATCTTCAGAAATGCCCGGCAGGGGAGCGTTTATGAGAGCTGGAACTGTCCGGTATACAGCCGGTAGTAGCGCCCCTGCTTCTCCAGCAGCTGGTCGTGGCTGCCCTTTTCCTCGATCTGTCCGTGCTCAATGACCACGATGCAGTTGGAGTTGCGGACGGTGGAGAGGCGGTGGGCGATGACGAACACGGTCCTGCCCTCCATCAGGGTGTCCATCCCCTTCTGGATGAGGGCCTCCGTGCGGGTATCGATGGAGGAGGTGGCCTCGTCCAGGATCATCACCGGGGGGTCGGCTACCGCGGCCCGGGCGATGGCCAGCAGCTGCCGCTGCCCCTGGCTCAGGTTGCCGCCGTCTCCGGAGACCATCGTCTGATACCCCTGGGGCAGGCGGCGGATGAAGGAGTGGGCGTTGGCGCTTTTGGCCGCGGCAATGCACTCCTCGTCCGTGGCGTCCAGCCGGCCGTAGCGGATATTGTCCAGGATGGTGCCGGTGAACAGGTGGGTATCCTGGAGCACCGCCCCCAGGGAGCGGCGCAGGTCATCCTTTCGGATGGCCTTGACGTCGATGCCGTCATAGGTGATCAGCCCGCCCTCGATCTCATAGAAGCGGTTGATGAGGTTGGTGATGGTGGTCTTGCCCGCCCCGGTGGAGCCCACGAAAGCGATCTTCTGTCCCGGATTGGCATAGACGGACACATCCTTCAGGATGCGTTTTCCGGGCACATAGGAGAAGTCCACATGGCTGAAGCGCACCGCGCCCCGCAGCTCTGTGAGGTAATAATCCTCACCGGGCACATTGCGCACCGTGCCCCGGATGAGGTGGAGAGAGAATACGCCTGTGTGGTCCGGATACTTCCAGGCCCAGCCGTGTCCGGCCAGGGCGGACAGGTCCTCCACCTGGGTCAGCGTGCCGTCCGGAGCCACCTTGACCCAAAGGCCCGCGTCGGAATCCGTCCCGGGCGGGAGCAGCTTCAATCTGCCCTGCTCCAGAACGGCCTGACCCAGCTCGGTGAGGGATTCTCCCTCAGCCAGGACCGGGACCAGGGACATCCCGCTGGACCGGGGCGTTTTCCATGCCCAGGTGTGGGAGTGGCCCGTGCCGGAGAACAGGGTCAGCGTGCCGTTGGCGTCCTTCTCCGCCTCCACCAGGGTGACCTGCCCCAGGTCTTCCTCGGGCTGGGTGTCCATGACGTCGAAAATACGCTCGGCGCCGGCCAGGGCGGAGAGCAGGGTGGTCATCTGCTGGGAGATCTGGTTCAGGGGCTGCCCCACCTGCTTGGAGTAGTTCAGATAGACCACCAGACCGCCCAGGTCAAAGCCCTGGAGGACAGACAGCAGGCCCCCGAAGGCCGCGGTCAGGGCGTAGCTGATGTTCATCAGGTTGCCGGAGACCGGCATGATCATAATGGAGTAGAAATTTGCCTTCTGGGCGGCGTCCCGGTAAGCGGTGTTCAGCGCGCGGAAGTCCGCCTTGGCCTGCTCCTCATGGGTGAAGGCCTTGACCACCTTCAAGCCCTCGATGATCTCCTGGATCTCGCCGTTCATGTCGCCCAGGGCGCCCTGCTGGGCGCGGTAGAATTTCCGGCTGCGTCCGCCCAAGGTCTTGAACAAGGCGATGGTGACAGCCAGCAGCAGAGCGGTGACCAAAAAGAGCTTCCAGTTGATGAAGAGCATCATGCTCACCAGGCCGGCGAACATCAGGATGCTGGAGCAGAGGGAGACCACGCTCTGCTCCAGAGCCATCTGCACGTTGTCCGCATCGTTGGTGAAGCGGCTCATCAGTTCCCCGTGGGGATGCTGGTCAAAATAGCTCAGCGGCAGGGCCTGGAGCTTGTCGAACAGGTCCTTGCGCAGTCGGTTGATCCCCCGCTGGGCCAGGCGGACCATCACGGCGGACTGCCCATAGGCGGCGGCGCACCCTGCGGCGTAGACCACCACCAGGACCAGCACGGCCCGACCCAGGCCGGCAAAGTCGGTGCAGCCGGACCAGATGAAATTGTTGATGATGGAGCGCATCATATAGGATCCGCCCAAATTGGTGCCGACAGACAGGACCAGGAACAGCAGCACCATCAGCAGCGGCAGCTTGCTTTTGGTGAGATACCCCGCCAGACGGTGGATGGTCCGGCCCATGTTTTTCGGCTTGGTATAGCCCCCTCGGGGGGCGCGGTTGGGTCCCGGCATCAGCTACCAACTCCTTCCTGCTGGGATCGATAGATCTCCTGATAGATCGTGTTTCCGGCGAGCAGCTGCTCGTGGGTCCCGCGGCCGGCAATGCGGCCGTCGTCCAGGATCAGGATCTCGTCGGCGTACTGTACGGACGAGATGCGCTGGGCGATGATGATCACGGTGGTATCCTTCAGATTGGAGGCGAAGGACTGGCGGATGGCGGCCTCTGTGGCGCTGTCCACGGCGGAGGTGGAGTCGTCCAGAATGAGCACCGCCGGCTTTCTCAGCATGGCCCGGGCGATGCACAGCCGCTGCTTCTGTCCGCCGGAGACATTGGTGCCGCCCTGAGTCAAAACGGTATCGAAGCCATCGGGCAGGCCCATGATAAAGTCGTAGGCCTGGGCGTCCTTCGCCGCCTGGACCATCTCCTCCTCCGTGGCGTCCGGGCGGCCCCAGAGAAGGTTTTCACGGATGGTCCCGGTGAAGAGCACATTGCTTTGCAGCACCATGCCGATGCGGGCCCGCAGCTGCTCCAGGGGATAGTCCCGCACATCCAGTCCGTCCAGCAGGACCGCGCCTTCGGTGACGTCATAGAACCGGGGGATCAGATTGACCAGGGAGGACTTTCCTGTTCCCGTGCCGCCCACGATGGCCACGAACTGGCCGGGCTCCACTGTGAAGCTGATTTGGGAGAGCACATCGTCTCCCGTCCCGGCGCGGGCGTATTTGAATGAGACGTCCCGGAACTCCACACGGCCTCTGGGCGCAGGAAGCTCGTTCTGAGCGGGACGCTGCGCCTGGGGCTTGTTTTCCACAGAGGGTTCCGCGGAGAGGACCTCGTTGATCCGGTGGGCGCAGGCCTGGGCGCGGGTGAGCTGAAGCAGGGCCATAGCCACCATCATCACGCTCATCAGGATCTGGAAAATATAGTTGATGAACGCCTGGAGGTCGCCCAGCAGGAAGCCCTCGGCCATGACCATTTTTCCGCCCAGATACAGCACGGCCACAGTGGCCCCGTTCATCGCCAGCATCATAATGGGCATAATGGCGATGACCTTCATGCCTACGTTCAGCCCGGCCATCATCAGCTCATCGTTGGAGCGCTGGAATTTTTTCCGCTCATGGTCCTCCCGGACAAAGGCCTTGACCACCCGGATGGCCACCAGGTTTTCCTGAAGGGTGTTGTTCAGGCCGTCGATCTTGGTCTGCATGACCTCAAAGAGCCGGGTGCAGATCTTCATCAAAATGCCGATGGCCAGAATCATCAGCGGGATGACCACCAGCAGCACCACGGCCAGCCTGGGATTGATGGAGATGCTGATCCCCAGGGCGGCAATGAGCATCACCGGGGCCCGCACCAGCATCCGCAGGCCCATGTTCAGCATCATGGTCATGGCGTTGACGTCGTTGGTCATGCGGGTGATCAGAGAGGCCGAGGAGAAGCGGTCAATGTCCGCGAAGGAGAACTCCTGGACCTTGTCAAAGAGACATTGGCGCAGGTTGGCGCCAAAGCCCTGGCTGGCAAAGGTGGCGTATTTGGCGGAGAGCACGCCGAAGGCCATGGACAGCAGGGAGAGGGCCAGCATGGCCGCCCCCAGCCGGAAGATATAGGCCGTATCCCCGGCGGGGATGGCCACATCCACGATCTCTGCCATAATCAGGGGCAGGATCAGTTCACAGATGACCTCCAGAGTAATAAAGACAGGGGAGCGTACCGCCTGCCGCTTGTAGCCCTGGAGATGGGTGATAAACAGGGAAAGCAAATCAAGATTCCTCCTTTGGCATGGGATGGGGGAGGCTGTTCCCCCTCAGATTGTCCAGCATCCGCAGATAAAATCCCCGCAGAACGGACTGCTCCTCGGTGGAGAGGCCGGCGAAGGCGCGGCGGGTCACCCGCTGGAGACAGGCGAAGCAGTCGTCCACCGCCTGCTGGCCCTTGTCGGTCAGGGTGACCCGGTTGCGTCTGGCGTCTCCGGGCTCCGGCTCCCGGCTGATGTAGCCCTTTTTCTCCAGGGACTTCAGCGAGGTGGCCACCGCGGCGGGGGAGACGTGGAGCAGCTGGGCCAGCTCCCGCTGGGTCAGTCCGTCCGCTCCCCTGGCTCCTGCGGTGCGCAGGATGCACATGAGCATGGGGTGTCCCACCTCCTGTAATCCCGCCGCGGCCAGCTCAGTTTGGATGGCATTTTGGCGGGCCAGATGGAGCTGATGCTCCAGAAGGCCCAGATCAAAATCAAAATTCGCCATTGCTCCTCCTCCTGGTTCGGCATATTCCGATAGTTAACCCGTTAATGATTAATGCGTTTACATTTTAACACCTTCCCGTGAAATGTCAAGGGAAGGACGGCGAAGATTCACAAATGATTCATAATATACGAAAAACTGCTGGAATTTGGAACATTCGTTTGACTTTCGCGGGGGGATATGCTATAATAATGCCAAAAGTAAGTACCGAACTGGCCTTGTGTTCCGCCACGGCGGGTCTGCGGGAAGGAGCTTGACCATGGGAAACCTCACCCCAAAGCAACAGAAGATCTATGATTTCATCCAGTCCTTCACCGCGGAGCACGGTTATCCCCCCTCCGTGCGGGAGATCGGCGCGGCCATGGGACTGAAGTCCCCCTCCACCGTCCACTTTCATCTGAAGGGCCTGGAGGAGGCGGGCATGATCATCAAGGCGGAGGGCAAGACCCGGGCCATCACCCTCCCGGCTGCGCCCCGCCGAACGGTGGCGGAGGAGTCCGGCGCCCGGACAGACCGGATCCCGGTGGTGGGAAATGTGGCCGCCGGTTCCCCCATTCTGGCGGAGGAGTGCATTGAGGACTACCTGACATTTGATACCCAGGGACTCAGCGGCGAGCATTTTGCCCTGAAGGTCCGGGGCGAGTCCATGATGGGGGCCGGCATTCTCCCTGACGATCTGGTGGTGGTCCACCGCCAGCAGGAGGCCCACAGCGGAGAGATCGTGGTGGCTCTGTTTGAGGATGAGGCCACCGTGAAGACCCTGCGCCGCAGGGACGGTCATGTCTGGCTGATGCCGGAGAATCCGGCCTACGACCCCATTGACGGCACACACGCCCAGATCGTGGGCAAGGTGGTCGCCGTAGTCCGGCGCTATTGAGTCAAACCCTGCATCAAAAATCTTGAGTAACAGAGAACCGGCGCCTCCAGATACGGAGGCGCCGGTTCAGCTTGTCGAAAAGGCTTTTTCGACAAGCTGCTGGACTTTTGAACACTTCAAAAAAGTGCTCAAAAGTCGTTTGATTGGACGTGAAAGACAACCCTGACGGTTTTCTTTCACACTATCTTTCCCTCCGAAGCCTTTGGATGGAGCGTTTTTTGACAGTCTGGGTTCGCTGTTCGATTCGGCCCGCATTCTGTCGCGGGGCTATGGGCTGATTTGGCCGCAGCTCAGGAGTGGGGCGCGCTGAGATAGTCCAGAACGAAGCGGACCAGCACCGGCGCGGCGGTTTTCAGGCACTCATCCACGAAGATGTTTTCCGCCACATGGAGTCCCAGACCGCTGTTGGGGATCTGAGGATCCTGGGAGCCCACCAGGAACTGGACGCCCCGGCCGCCGCAGGCCTCGATCCAGCAGGCAAAGTCATCTGAACCGAGAGAGGGCTCCGGGATGACCTGAAGGTGTTCCCTGCCAAACGTCTCCTCCACGGCGCGGGCGATCCGGTCCGCAATGTCCGGGTGGTTGTGGATGGCTGGGGTGCCCACATCGTGGATCAGGGTCCCCACCGCGCCCAGCGCCCGGCAGCCCTCCTCCGTGATGCGGCGGATGGCGTCCAAAAGCTGCTGGCGGATGGCGGGATCAAAGGCACGCATGGTCCCCCGCATGGTCACCCGGTCCGGGATGATATTGGGGGCGGTGCCGCCGTGGATCTCACCGATGGTGAGGACGGCGGGGTGCGTGGGGGAGTTTACCCGGCTGATCACCGTCTGGAGCTGAGTGAGGAGATAGCCGCTGACCATCACCGGATCCACGCACTGCTGGGGATAGGCGCCGTGGCCGCCCCGGCCTGTGATGTGCCAGGTGAGAATGTCGAAGCTGGCGTTGCTGGGTCCGTACCGGAGCCCCACCGTATCCCAGGGAAGCTTGGGGTCGCAGTGAAAGCCCACCACCGCCTCGGGACATTCCGGACCCAGGGCGCCCAGAGCCAGCATCTGCTCTGCGCCGGCCCCCACCTCCTCGGCACACTGGAAGATCAGCTTGACTGAGCCGTGGAGCCGGTCCCGGAGGGCGCACAGGGCCTTGGTGGCCCAGAGCAGGGCGGCGGTGTGGATGTCGTGGCCGCAGGCGTGACAGAGGCCCTCCCGGCAGGAGGAGAAGGGCAGCCCGGTGTTTTCCCCCATAGGTAGGGCGTCGATGTCCTCCCGCAGGGCGACGGTGGGGCCGGGGTGCGCCCCCCGGATGAGGGCGGTGAGGCCGGTCTCCAGCCCGGGATGCTCCTCCACCTCGGCCCCCCAGCCAGCCAAAAGCTCCCGGATCAGCTGGGTGGTCTTATACTCCTGAAGGGAGCGCTCCGGCTCCCGGTGAAGCTGGTGGCGCAGGGCCTGGAATTCCGGGTACCAGCCCGCCATCTCGATCTGCCATTGTTCCATAACTGCCTCATCCTCTCTGCTTTTTTCTCCATCATGCCGTGAAACCGCCCGGTTGTCAAGCGGGATCTGTGGAGAAAATAAAAATGGGCCGCCCATAGCTTTGGGTGGCCCTGAGGGGTCAGTAATTCTGAAGATAGCGGTCCGGCTGAGGCAGATCCAGGTCATCGGCGGTGAGGTCCCGGGTATACGGGTTGAGCTGTTCGTTCAGCGTGGGGAGGATGTCCTCCGGCTGGAACACATAGCACCATTTGGAATTGCCTACCACGCCGTCGCCGCGGCCGGTGAGTTCTCCCTGAGTGATGCCGGAGGAGAAGTCCACCCCCATGGCCTGAGTGGCGAAAAAAAGCATATCCGAGGCGGACAGGTCGGTTTTGACGTAGGTTTGGAAGAGTTCCGCAAATGCGGTAACCTTGGGGATCGAGTTCCAGGAGACCACCTTTTTAGCCAGAGCGACCAGCATCTGACGGTGCATTTCCGCCCGGCCGGTGTCGGTATAGCCTGTGCCGTCATTGTTGTGACGGAAGCGGGCCACCTCGAGGGCCTGCTTGCCGTTGAGATGGTGGGTCCCTATCTGATAATGGATGTGCAGCTCCTCGCCCGGAGTGGGGTCATCATAGTTCATATCCTCCGGGATATACACATCTACCCCGTCCAGCTCATCCACCAGGGCAATAAAACCCTTGGGGTCCACCAGGATATAGTAGTCCACCGGGATGCCGAAGGTGTTCTGGATCTCCTCCTTCAGGGTCTCCGGGCTGGAGCCGTAGAAGGCGGCGTTGATCTTGGAGTATTTGGACCAGGTGCGGTGTACTGCGGTGTCCCGGGGAATGGAGACCATCCCCACCGTCTGCGCCACAGTGTCATAGCGGGCCAGGATGATGGTATCAGTGTTGCTGCCCTTCACGTCCTTGCCCAGCAGAGCGAAGGTATAGACGCCGTCCTTCCGCACCAGGGCATTGGGATCCTCCTCCGGCGGGGCGGCAGGCTGCCCGGTCTGGCTGCCGGAGGCAGGGGGAGGATCCGGCTCTGTCTGAGGGATCTCCGGGGCGCGAATGGCCAGATGAAGGCCGATATAGGTGGCGACGATGATGGCGGAGATGACCACCAGGACCATGTACAGGCGGAACCAGATGCTGTGCCTCCGGCGTTTGACGCTCCGCCGTGTGGGCTGCACCCTCCGTCCGCCTGAGGGGCGTGTCCTGCCGCGGCTGGGATATTCGGAATGGCCGGAGCGGCTGGAATGGCTGGGGGAGCCGGATGCGCGCCGCTGGGACCGTGTATCTGTATGTGCCAGGGTGATCCCTCCTGTCTGTGGGTCATGCTTCACCAGTATATCGGATTCCCCGGGATTCGGCAAGGGGAACGGGGGCTTTTTCAGGAAAAATTAAGGCTTTCAGTTGAATTTCCCAAAACTTCCAGAAGTGGTGCGGTTTCTTCTTTTCAACCGGAGGGTTTTATGCTAGACTTGACCCAGAAAGCTTGCAGGAAAGGCGGGGCGTCCCATGTATGAGGAACAGATCCAAACCATCACGGCCCAGGTGGCGGAGGCCCTGGCGGAGCAGGGGCTGCCCTTTGCCCCGGACCGCCGGGCGGCGCTGGAGCTGCTGAGCGCACCGGGCTGGGCGGAGGAGCTGGCCCAGCTGCTGCCTATCCGGCGGCGGATGGAGTGCGGCGAGGTGCTGGAGCTGTGCTCCCCAATCCTGCCCAAGCTGTCCCCGGCGCCGGAGGACGGCTGGCTCTCCTTCTGTTACCGCTATATCCGCGGTGCCCTCTACCCGGCGGGAGACTTTGCGCCGGACGGGGAGGAGTACGCCGGCGGAGCCCGCTTTTATCTCACAGTCCTCCAGGTGCTGCTGGACCAGGAGCGCAGGGCACTGCCCTTTGATCCCTTGATGGACTTTCACTTTTTGACGCCGGAGGAGTACTCCGCCTGCGACTGCGCCCGGGAGTATGAGCGGTTTTTGACCTGCTTTCGCCGGGAGCATATCTATGAGCTGCTGCGCCTGGGGCAGGAGGTTACCCCCTTCCGCACCCTGGGACACATCGCCGGGGTCCACCACATCGCCATGACGGCGGCCCGGGGCCTCCGGGAGGCCGGGGTGGAGGTGGACCTGGCTCTGATCTCCGGTGCGGCGGCGGCCCACGACATCGGAAAGTTCGGCTGCCGGCCCGGGGAGCGGGTCCCCTATCTCCACTACTACTACACGGACCAGTGGCTGCTGGAGCGGGGGATGGAGCGGATCAGCCACATCGCGGCCAACCACTCCACCTGGGACCTGGAGCTGGAGTCCCTGTCGGTGGAGTCCCTGTGCCTGATCTACGCCGACTTCCGCTCCAAACAGGACCGGGACGCCGACGGGAACGAGACCACCGTGCTCTATCCCCTGGACCAGTCCTTCCAGGTCATCCTGTCCAAGCTGGACAATGTGGACAGCCTCAAGCGCCGCCGGTATGAGTTCGTCTATGGAAAGCTCCACGATTTTGAGGACTATATGCGTTCGCTGGGGGTGGATGTGGAACTGAGCGGCCACCCCGCCCCCCGGGCCCCGGAGAAGGATCCCGCCCTGATGGGCCCGGATGAGACGGTGGAGGGGCTGACCCTGCTGTCTGTGGACCACAGCATCCGCCTGATGCATATGCTGTCCAACGAGCGCAAGTTCGGCAATATCATCGAGGCCGCCCGCTCCACCAAGGACTGGAAGCAGCTGCGGGCTTATCTCAACGTGTTCCAGGAGTACTTCACCTATCTGTCGGTGCGGCAGAAGACTCAGGCCCTCTCCTTCCTGTACGAGCTGCTGGTCCACCGGGAGGGCGACATCCGCCGCCAGGCCGCCGCCCTCATCGGCCAGATCATCGCCCGCTTTCACCTGGTTTACCGCAAGGAGCTGCCCGCCGATGTGCCCAGCGACCCGGCGGCGGAGGTGCCCTTCACCCTGTGGGAGCAGTACCTGGACCGCATCATTTACCCGGACCACAAGACCACCCAGCAGCAGCGCAGCCACATCAGCTACACCCTGAAGCTGGTGGTGGCCTCCATGCTGGCCCACGCCCGGCCCGCCGATGTGCCCCGGTTTATCGGGGTCCTGCTGCGCTACTTCCGCGATCCGGAGGAGCGGGACCCGGATACCGCCTTTACCCTGCTGGACGCGGTGCGCTATCTGCCGCCCAAATACTATGGAGATGGGGAGCGGGAGCGGCTGATCGAATTTGCCGGATACTGGCTCCGCTCCGGGGAGCTGCGGCTGGAGACCGCCGCCCTGCTCTTCCTCCGTGCGGCGGAGCGCCCCCTCAGCCAGGAACATCCCCATCTGCGGCGCATCGTGGAGCTGGCCCGGTCCGTTCCCTCCGGCAGCCTGCCGGTCACCTTCCTTCAGTACCGGATCCTGGCCAGGGCGGGGGAGGATGTGAGCCGCTACCGGCATATCCTGTACGATCAGGACATCACCAGCGAGGTGTTTTTGGACAACCTCAAGACGGCCACCCCCTGGATGGTGAAGTCAGTGGGCGTGGAGCTGCTCCGGGACCAGGTGGAGCACGGCCTGGTGGAGCATATCCTCCACATCTGCACCCACTTCTCCAACCTCATCAAGGTGTCGGAGCGGGTGGTGGTCCGGCACGACGCCGGCGGCGCGCTGGTGCGCATCCTGCCCCTGCTCCGCCGGGAACAGCGCAACGAGGTGGTGGTGGAGCTGGGCAAGGGACTGGAGATGGGCCAGTACTCCATCTCCAAATATATCCCCCAGTATTTGGGCCAGGCCGCCCTGTACCTCTATCCCAGCGAGCTGGACGAGCAGGTCCTGTGGCTGAAAAACCTGCTGGGCTCTCCAAACGATTCGGCGGTGTCCGGCGCGCTGAACACCGTGGGGGTGCTGCTCCAGCACTACCCCGCCTACCGGGAGCGCTTCTCCCAGTCCAGCGCCGCCTTTGAGAGCCGCCGCCAGGAGCTGCTGGGCCTGCTGCTCCAGGGGCTGGCCCACTACCGGCCCGCGGTGCGGCAGGAGGCCCTGCTGGTGACGGGCAAGCTGCTGTATGAGAGCCCCGTGCTCCCCATGGAGGAGAAGGCCCGGCTGTTTGCCCTGAGCTACCGCAAGCTCCTCTTCCTGATCCACGAGGCCCCGGTGCAGGACGATGGGCTCACCTTCTTCTACCGGGCGGCCGCCCTGGCCCACATCAACCGCTTCATTGCCCTGTGGCGGATGGACCACGGCCCCTTCGCCTTCACCTGCCCCAGGCGGGTGGCCTTCTTCCCCGGCACCTTCGACCCCTTCACCCTGTCCCACAAGGGGATCGTCCACGCCATCCGGGACCTGGGCTTCGAGGTCTATTTGGCGGTGGATGAGTTCTCCTGGTCCAAGAAGGCCCAGCCCCACCTGATCCGCCGGCAGATCGTCAGCCTGTCGGTGGCGGGGGACTTCCATGTCCACCTGTTCCCCGATGATATTCCTGTGAATATCGCCAATCCCTCTGACTTAAAGCGCCTGCGGGAGCTCTTTCCCCACCAGGAGGTCTATCTGGTGGTGGGGAGCGATGTGGTGGCCCATGCCTCCTCCTACCAGGCGGAGCCGCGGCCCTGGTCCATCCACTCTATGGACCACATCATCTTCCGCCGGGCGGGAGAGCCCCCTCTGCCGCCCAAGGAGCGGCTGGGGATCACCGGCCGGGTGCTCCAGCTTCAGCTGCCCCCCCACCTGGAGGACATCAGCTCCACCCGCATCCGGGAGAATGTGGACCTGAACCGGGACATCTCCAACCTCATTGACCCGGTGATCCAGGACTTCATCTATCAAAACGGGCTGTACCTCCGGGACAGCCAGAACAAGCCGCTGCTGGACGCGGGGACCCTCTCCTTCCAGTGGGTGGACGAGCCGGAGGAGCAGCTGGTGGATGAGCTGACCGCCGGCCGGCCGGACCGGGAGGCCGTCCGCTCCGGCATCCTCCACGGGAAGGACCGCCTCCTGCTTCTGCGGGGGAGCGGGGGAGAAGAGCCGCTGGGCTATGTGAGCTACCGCTATCTGTCGGCCACCCAGCTGTTCAGCGCCCTGCGGGACACCGGCCTGGCCGACCGGATCCGCCTGCGCTCCGCGGGGACCACCCTGCTCATCACCTCCGCGGCGGCGGATGCCAGCGATCCCCTGCGGGACTGCCTTCAGCTGCTGATGACGGAGGTGCTGGCCCGGGCCCTCAGCGACGACTGCATCTACGGCCTGTACCGGCCCTACGGCGCGCTGCCGGAGCCTGATCTGGAGGATCTGCTGACCCGCCAGGGCTTTCTGTGCAGGGAGGGGGACCTCTCCCTCTGGGAGGTGGATATGAGCGCCCCCACGGTGCTGATCCAGAATCTGGAGACCACCATCCAGGAGCCACTGTGCCAGAATCATAGGGTGCTGGCGGCCATCCAGCGGGGCCACCGGCGGCTCCAGACGGCGCTGACCCAGCTCTATCCCCGGTTCCTGGTCCTCACCCTGTCTGCCGGTGTGATCCACCAGCGGCTGCTGGAGATGATCACAGCCTATAATGAGGTCCCCTCCGTCCCCACGGAGCCCCGGAAGCTGGGGCGGAATATGTGTGTCCCGTACGGGAAGATGCTCCGGGGGAAGATCGTCCCCAATACGGTGACAAAGACCATCCACACCGACCGGGTCTATACCCCTGATCTCTCCCAGAGCTCCATGGAGCCCTTCCCCCACTACCCCCCGATCCAGAGCCAGATCAGGACAATCAAATCCTTCGACCGGCCAGTGATCCTGGTGGACGATCTGATGCACCCCGGCTTCCGCATCCAGGCGCTGGACCCCATCCTTCGTCAGGAGGGGGTGGACATCCGCGTTGTGCTGGTGGGGCTGCTCTCCGGCCACGGGCGGGATCTGATGGACGCCCAGGGACGGCCGGTGGACAGCGTGTACTATCTGCCCCGCCTGAGGGAGTGGTTTGTGGAGTCCACCCTGTACCCCTTCATCGGGGGCAACACCATCCGCCGGACTGCCTCCCCGGTGCCCGGCCTGCTGCCCGGTATCAACCACATCCTGCCCTACGCCTCTCCCTCCTTCCGGGGGGAGTGCAGCGAGGAGGCGGTGTTCCAGCTGTCCCGGGTCTGCCTGGAGTCTGCCCGGGATGTGATCTCCGTGCTGGAGCAGGAGTACCGGTCCCTGTACGGGCGGAATTTGACCCTCAGCCGCCTGCCGGAGGCCATCATTCTCCCCCTGTGCCCGGACAAGGGCACCTGCCTGGACTACGACCACAACCTGGCGGCTTCGGTCTATCTGGAGAACGACTTGGAGCAGCTGATGCGGACCCACGCCTGAGCTTCTATGGATCTGTCCGAAGAAATTTGATCGGGAAATGATAATGAGGTGTTATATTATGTTTTATTATTACGAAAAGGATGGGAAGATCCTGGCCTCGGACCGGGGGGATCTGCCCTATTCCAAGGCTGAGCCCGCCCCCGGCGCGCCGGTATTCTATCTGGTGGAGGGGGACCCGGTGCTGGGCCGGGGCTCCTTCAAGGTCACTCACCCGGGCCAGCTGAAGGCCCTCCACGGGCTGGAGGTGCTGGACGCCTCCCGCCTGCCGGACTTCCCTATGGACGCGCCCCTGTCCGCCGCCTTGACGGAGGGGCGGCTCACCGCGGTGAACATCGGCCGCCCCAGCTGGGTGGCCGTCCTGTCCCAGGGCCCCAGCGGGGGGAAGAAGCGGGTCAACATCCTGGCCATCGGGGACGTGGGCTCCACCCTCCTCACCGGGCTGAAGCTGCTGGGCGGGGATGTGATTGACTCCATCGGGATCTGCGACCTCAGCGACCAGATCACCGCCCGGTGGGAGTTCGAGATGGGGCAGATCAGCCTGCCTTGGGCGTACGACGCCTTCCCGGAGGTTTATGTGGTCCGCCCGGATGAGCTGTTTGACTGCGATGTGTTCGTGTTCGTGGCCTCCCGGGGGATTCCGCCGGTGGGCTCCCAGGTGAAGGACGTGCGGATGTATCAGTTTGAGAACAACGCCAGGATCGTCAAACAGTACGCCCGCATGGCCAGAGAGCAGGGGTTCCGGGGGCTGTGGTGCGCCGTGTCCGACCCGGTGGACCCCCTGGCCAAGACCGCCTATCTGGAGAGCAACCGGGATGAAAACGGCGTATGGGATGGGAAGGGGCTGCGGCCCGAGCAGGTCCAGGGCTTCGGCCTGGGGGTGATGAACGCCCGGGCGGCCTACTTTGCCAAGAGGGACAGCCGGTTTGCCTCCTTCCTCACCGAGGGCCGCTCCTTCGGTCCCCACGGCACCGGCCTGACCATCGCCAATTCTATTGAACATTATGACGAGGCGCTGTCCCGGGAGCTGACCCGCCTCACCGTTACCGCCAACCTGAAGATGCGGGAGATCGGCTTCAAGCCCTATGTGGCCCCCGCCCTGTCCTCCGGGGCCCTGTCTCTGCTGCTCACCCTCCGGGGGGAGTGGCACTGCGGCTCCGTGTTTCTGGACGGTGTGTATATGGGGGTGAAGAACCGCTACACCCCTGCCGGGATCGAGACGGAGCTACTGCCCCAGATCCCCGATCCCCTCTTCGGCCATATCCGGGAGGCGGCGGAGCATCTGAAGGGGATCCTGTAACAGCACCGCCCGAACGATCCAATGGAACAAGGAGGAGCATCCGATGAAACGAACTCTGAGGAAGATACTGCGCTTTGCGGTCCCAGCCCTGGCCTTCCTGCTCCAGCTGTGGCGGGGGTTCCGTCCCTACGGTCCGGAGCCCGGCTTTACAATGTCGGGGGCGGCCTCTGAGCCAATGGTGGTCTGGATCTCTGCCCTTCTGGCCGCCCTGGCGGCCTGGGCCGCAGTGGAGCTGGTGGCCTGGCTCTGTGTGAAATTCCGGAACCAGCGGTGTGATCGGGACAATTCCTAATTCCTAACTCCTCATTCCTAATTCATAAGGAAGGTGATCCCATGGTGTTGAACGTATGCGTACCGCCCCTGGAGGACCGGGAGCGGCAGAGCCGCCTGGACGGGGTGCTGAGCCGCGCGCTGGCCCGCCGGGAGGTCCGTGTGGTCCGACGGGCGGAGGAGCTGGCCCCGAGGCCGGGGGAGCGGGTCCTGTTTGCCCTGGCCCTGGACGGAGCGGGGCAGAATTTGGAGTACCAGCGGATGCTGGCCCGGCTGCGTCTGGAGTCCGGACTGCTGGAGGGGTGTACCGGCGGCCTCATCGTGGACGGCCCCGGGGAGCTGTACACCAAGTCCACCGCCGCCGAGCTTGCCCTGGCCATGAACGGCGCGGGGTGTGCCCTGGTGGGCCGCCCCCTGGTGGAGGCTACCGGCTCCCTGTTCAATTTCCGCATCCAGGCCAAAAACCTCTCCACAGATCTGATGGGGGCCTATCAGGAGGCGGTCCGTGAGCTGACGGAACGCCTGTTGTCCTTTGCCTTCCCGGGGCGGGAGCGGCCCCGGCTGCTGGCCCTCCACGCCTCCAGCCACCACACCTCCAACACCATGGCCCTCTGGGCCCAGGTGCGGGCACGCCTCTCCCCCCGATGGGAGGTGGAGGAGATCGGTCTGCGCAACGGCACCCTGTCCGACTGCTCCGGCTGCCCCTATACCATGTGCCTCCACTTCGGTGAGCGGGGGGGCTGCTTCTATGGCGGAGTGATGCAGGAGGCGGTCTATCCCGCTGTCCGGCGGGCGGACGCGCTGATCCTGATGTGTCCCAACTACAATGACGCCCTCTCCGCCAACCTCAGTGCCTTCATCAACCGGCTCACCGCTCTGTTCCGGCAGACCCGTTTTTATGAGAAGGCCGTGTTTGCCCTGGTGGTGTCGGGTTACTCCGGCAGTGATACCGTGGCCCGGCAGCTGATCTCTGCCCTGAATATGAACAAATCCTTCTACCTGCCCTGTAACTTTGCCCTGATGGAGACGGCCAACGCCCCCGGCGAGGCACTGGCCGCACCGGGGATCGAGTCACGGCTGGACCGCTTTGTTCAGGGGATGGAGCAGACCTTTGCATTCAGAATATGAAAATGCCCGCGGCTTTGCGAGCCGCGGGCATTTTTTTGACCAGATTTTCAGGAGACGTCGTAGGGATCACTGCGCTCCCACACGGGTGGAGCCTGGGTGGACTGCATGACCCGGGCCTGGTAGAAGCCGGCAAAGGTCACGGCTTGATAGGGCTCCAGCCACAGGGACAAGGGAAGCTGGATCAGACTGGACAGGAGAGTCGCTATCCAGGGGAGGGCGAGGCTCTGGATGGAGAGGAGCTGAGTGGGGTCAATGCCGGCCTCCAGCAGGGAAGGGAGCATGGGGAGGGTGAAGGCCAGGGTGACCGCCAGGGACAGCAGGGCGTTGACCAGGTGCCAGCCCAGAAAGGACAGGTCCAGCTTGCAGAACTCCCACTTCCAGCCCTGCATCATGGCCACACTCTCCCGGACCGCGGCACCTGCCCCCTGCTCCGGGTGATCGATGAGCAGATAGGGGGCCATGGCATAGCGGTAGCCGATCCACAGAGAGCCGAGGAAGGTGCCGCCCATGGCCAGCAGATAGAGGAACAGCATTCCACCGCCGGAGGACAGCAGGCCGGAGAGCAGGAGCAGCACCAGGGAGGAGGGGAGGGCAAAGGCCACGGCCCAGCCCAGGGCGGAGAAAAAGATGACGACATTCATCAGGATCACCCGGCCGGCCATAGAGAAGCCGTCAATGAGGGCGCCGTATCCGGTGGGCTGCCGGCGGTAGGTCCGAAGGGCCCACCACTGATAGCCCAGACCCATCACCATGGTATACAGGGTGACCAACAGGGCGAGAAAGAGGGCGAAGGTATCCAAGTGGACCGGGGGGAGCCCGATGCGGGCAGCCCCTGCCAGATCGGCCACGGCGGCCACGCCGGAGGTCAGCAGGAGATAGACCAGCGTGATCCTCCAGAAAGCGGGGTGGGAGGCGCGGAGCTGCTCCCGGGCGCGGGCCTTTAACTCCCGGCGGTTGACTTCCATAGGCATTGTGACATCCTCCCTGTGGTATGTTGATGGCGGAGTGCGGGGTCAGTTCTCCCAGTTTTCCATGACCTGGCGGATTTGGTCGGCCAGACGGGCCAGATCCTTGTTGGGGCGGCCGCGGCTGCGGCTGATGAGGGCCTCCAGCTGACGGGACACATCCTGGAGCCGGACAAAGGCGGGGGAGCCTGCCGCCGCGCCGCCGGATACCTTCCTGGGCTCCAGCACCACGCCCTTGGCCAGCATGGTGTTGGAGGACAGGTCGTAGACCTCCTCGTAGAGGGGGGCGTGGGCGGGGAGGCCCAGCTCATTCAGGTCCCTGGCGAACAGCTCGGTGACCTCACTATCGCCGTGGACCACAAAGACCTGCTGGGGGGCGGGGGAGAAGTGCTGGATCCACGCCAGCAGGTGGTCCCGGTCAGCGTGAGAGGACAGGCCCTGGAAGTTGACAATGCGGGCATTGACGGCGATCTCCTCGCCAAACAGTTTCACGGACTTAGCCCCCTCCAGCAGACGGCGGCCCAGAGAGCCCTCTGCCTGATAGCCCACAAAGACCACGGAGCACTCCTGACGCCAGAGGTTGTGCTTCAGGTGGTGGCGGATCCGGCCGGCATCGCACATTCCAGAGGCGGAGATGATGACCTTGGAGCTTTTGTCCATATTCAGAGCCTTGGACTCGTCGGTGGACTGTACCAGAGTCAGGCCGGGGAAGGTGAACAGATTTTCTCCCCCCTGGAGGACAGCGATGGCCTCCTCATCCAGATAGCCCCTCAGGTCACCGGAGTAGATCCGGGTTGCCTCTGCCGCCAGGGGGCTGTCCACACAGACCTGGAAGGAGGGGAAGCTCTTCACCAGGCCCTGGTGCTTGATCTCCCGCAGGAAATAGAGCAGCTCCTGGGTGCGGCCCACAGCAAAGGAGGGGATGATGACGTTGCCGCCCCGGGCGAAGGTGTCGTCGATGAGCTGGGCCAGGGACTCCACATAGCTCTCCGGGATCTCGTGGTTCCGGTCGCCGTAGGTGGACTCCATCACCACATAGTCTGCCTCTTCCAAAAACTCCGGATTGCGGATGATGGGCTGATCGATGTTGCCCAGGTCGCCGGAAAAGACCAGCTTTTTGGTGACGTCTCCCTCGGTGGCCCAGATCTCCACCATGGAGGAGCCCAGCAGGTGGCCCGCGTCCCGGAAGCGGATGCGCACCCCGTCGCACAGGTCCAGGACCTGACCGTATTCCGCCGGGAAGAGCTGCTGAAGGGCGGCCTCGGCGTCGGCCACGGTGTACAGAGGCTCCACCGGCGGCCGGCCGGCGCGCTTGCCCTTCTGGTTCTGCCACTCCGCATCGCTCTCCTGGATGAAGGCGGAGTCCCGCAGCATGACCGACATCAGCTGACAGGTCAGACGGGTGGCGAAGATCTGTCCCTGAAAGCCCTCCTTCACCAGCAGGGGGATCCGGCCGGAGTGGTCGATGTGGGCGTGGGTCACAATGACGTAGTCGATGTAGCTGGGCGCGAAATCCAGCGCATTTTCATCGTGCTCGTCCCGGCCCTGCTGAAGGCCGCAGTCGATGAGGATCTTTTTGCCGTTGACCTCCAGGCAGTGACAGCTGCCGGTGACCGCGTGGGCCGCGCCGAAGAATGTGAGCTTCATATCCGATGCCTCCTTATCAAACAGTCAGACTGTGATACAGCTTATCTGTCTATATTGTACATCGGATGCGGGGATAATTCCAGTAACAATTTGTGAATTTTGGCTGATTGGGACTGGAGGACTCCGGTTCAGGGGAGCAGGCCGAGGTGGGACAAGGTACGGGCAATTCCATCCTCGTCCACCGATGGGGCCGTGTAATCTGCCTGGGCCTTCACCGCGCCGCTGGCGGTGCCCATGGCCACGCCGATGCCGGCGTGGATCAGCATGGACAGGTCGTTTTCTCCGTCGCCAAAGGCCATGCAGTTTTCCAGCGGGATGCCGAAGTGGTCCAGAATGGCATCCATTCCCAGATCCTTTCCTCCGGTGGGCGGGATGACGTCCAGAAAATTGGGGTGCCAGCGGGTGGTCTTGAGGTGGGGAGCGCGGTCCAGCAGCAGGTGCTCCTGCTCCCGGCTGAGGAAGGTGACTGCCTGATAGATCTCCCGGCCCAAAGCGTAGCGGGCGGGACGCACCGGCGGCATCGGAATGTACAGATCCTGGATGAACTGGCGGGTCAGGTCATTGACGCAGTTGAGATAGATGTCCTCCCCCTCCAGAAAAATGGAGGAGAAGGTGTTCCCCTCCGCGGCGGCCACCAGCTCCTCCACCGCCTCCGGCGGCATGGGGCTGCTGCGGAGCACCCGGTCCCCAACGAAGCAGTACTGGCCGCTGAGGGTGACACAGCCGTCAAAGGGGAAGAGCTCCTGAACGGAGCGGAGCATGGCCTGGTGCCTTCCGGTGGCGAGAAACAGCTTGATCCCCTTGGCGCGCAGGGTGTGGAGGGCCTCCAGAGTGGAGGCGGGGATGGTATGGGTGCGGAAGCTGACCAGCGTTCCGTCCACATCAAAGAAAATGGCCTGGATCATGGGACCTCCTGAATGAGCCGTCAGACAGAACGGCGTTTTATTGCAGCCGTGCGGCGGACAAAGACGTTGACACACGGAGAAAAAGAGGGACGGAGCCGCGCGGCGGGCGGCCCCATCCCTGCGGATATTCAGTCGTTTTCTTCGCTGGCGGGCGCTGCTTTCTCAGCCAGAGCCCATTCCACCCGGCGTTCCCACAGCTCCTCCACCCGGATCCGGAGCCCCATGGCCTCCACCACCGGGCGGCTGCCGTCCTCCGGAATGACGGGCAGCAGGGCGAAGACCAGACCGCCCACGGTGTCGCAGTCCAGCTCCTCCAGCTCCTCCTCTGGCAGCTCCAGCCCCATGGCCTCGGCCAACTCTTCCAGGTCGGCGGAGCCGGAGACCCGCCACTGGCTGTTGTTGACCCGGATGATGTCCTGCTCCTCCTGGGGGTCGAATTCGTCGTAGATCTTGCCCACCAGCTCCTCCAAGAGGTCCTCCAGGGTGAGCAGGCCGCCGGTGCCGCCGTACTCGTCCACCACCAGGGCCATGTGGATCTTTCGGTTCTGCATATCCCGGAACAGAACGTCGGCCCGCACGGACTCCGGCACGAAGTAGGCGGGGCGCAGCAGCTTTTCCAGAGGGAGGGGCTGCTTCTGGCGGCTGTTGAGCAGATAGTCCCGGGTGGACAGGATGCCCACCACATCATCAATGTCCTCATTGTATACTGGGAAACGGGACAGACCGGAGGATTGAATGGTGGACAGAATGGTGCTGTCATCCGCGCTGAGGGGCAGCGTGACCATGTCGGTGCGGTGGATCATCACATCGTCCGCCGTCATGCTGTTGAACTCGAAAATGTTCTCAATAAGCTCCTTTTCGTTCTGTTCAATGGCGCCGGACTCCTCGCCCTCCTCCACCATGGCCATGATCTCGTCGGCCAGCTCCTCGCCCTTGTCCCGGCGCAGCCAGGCAAGGATGGGGCGGCGGAGCAGAAGCAGCAGATTGAGCAGTACACTGATCCAAAACAGAATGGGCCATATTTGGTCCCCAGACACGGAAATTCCCCCTTATGTCTCCCAACAGGATCGAATTTTAAAATAATACATCCTAAGAATAGCACAAAACCGGGCGGGCCGCAAGAGAAAGGGAGAAAACGCCCCTTTTTTCTTTGGCAGAAAAAAGGGGCGTTCAGTGGTTCTGTGATGGATGGCTGGCCGTTGACCGGAGGATTTACTTGATGGTCTTGGCGCGGACCTCCTCGCCCAGCAGTTGGGCAAAGGCGTCCAGGCTCATAGCGCCCAGATCCTCGCCGGAGCGGTGCCGGACGGAGACGGTCCCGTTCTCCATATCCCGGTCGCCCACCACCAGCATATAGGGGACCTTCTCCATGGTGGCCTCACGGATCTTTTTGCCGATCTTCTCATTCCGGTGGTCCACCTCCACCCGGAAGCCCAGCTGATCCAGGGCGTTGGAGATCTGGCCGGCATAGCCGGAGGCCCGGTCGGTGACGGGCAGCACCTTTACCTGGATGGGGCTGAGCCAGGCGGGGAAAGCGCCGGCGAAGTGTTCGGTGATGACGCCGATGAAGCGCTCGATGGAGCCCAGCACCACGCGGTGGATCATCACGGGGCGGTGCTTCTGGCCGTCCTCGCCGGTATACTCCAGCTCGAAGCGCTCCGGCAGCTGGCTGTCCAGCTGGATGGTGCCGCACTGCCAGGTGCGGCCCAGGGAGTCGGCCAGATGGAAGTCCAGCTTGGGGCCGTAGAACGCGCCGTCTCCCTCATTGATGACAAAGTCCTTGCCCATGGCGGTGATGGCATTTTTCAGGATGTCCTGGTTGCGCTCCCACTCCTCCACGGTGCCGATGTGGTCCTCGGGCATGGTGGACAGCTCGATGGTGTAGCTCAGACCAAAGACGGAGTAGACCTCGTCAAACAGGCGGACGGTCTCCTGGATCACGTCCTGCATCTGCTCCCGGGTCATAAAGACATGGGCGTCATCCTGATTGAAGCAGCGGACGCGGAACAGGCCGTGGAGGGCGCCGGACAGCTCGTGGCGGTGGACCAGGCCGATCTCGCCCACCCGCAGGGGCAGCTCCTTATAGGAATGGGGCTGGCTGGCGTAGACCAGCATCCCGCCGGGGCAGTTCATGGGCTTGACGGCGAAGTCCACATCGTCGATGACGGTGGTGTACATATTGTTCTTGTAGTGGTCCCAGTGGCCGGAGCGCTCCCACAGCTGGCGGTTGAGCATGATGGGGGTGGAGATCTCCACATAGCCGTACTTCTTGTGGACCTGGCGCCAGTAGTCCAACAGAGTGTTTTTCAGGGTCATGCCCTTGGGCAGAAAGAAGGGGAAGCCGGGGCCCTCGTCCCGGAGCATGAACAGGCCCAGCTCCTTGCCCAACTTCCGATGGTCCCGCTTCTTGGCCTCCTCGATTTTGGCCAGATAGGCGTCCAGCTCGTCCTTCTTAGGGAAGGCGATGCCGTAGATCCGCTGGAGGGTCTCCCGGTTGGAGTCGCCCCGCCAGTAGGCGGCGTTGCAGGCGGTGAGTTTCAGGGCGTTGCCCTTGATGCGGCCGGTGGAGTCCAGATGGGGGCCGGCGCACAGGTCGGTGAACTCACCCTGCTTATAGAAGGAGATGTGGGCGTCCTCGGGCAGATCCTGGATCAGCTCTACCTTAAAAGGCTCCTCCTTCTCCTCCATGAACTGGATGGCCTCGGCCCGGGGCAGCTCAAAGCGCTCCAGCTTCAGCTTCTCCTTGCAGATCTTCCGCATCTCGGCCTCGATCTGCTCCAGGTGCTCGGGGGTGAAGGCGAAGGGGGCGTCCATGTCGTAGTACCAGCCCTCGTCGATGGAGGGGCCGATGGCCAGCTTCACCTCGGGCCACAGGCGCTTGACCGCCTGGGCCATCACATGGGAGCAGGTGTGCCAGTAGGTCTGGCGGTATTCGGGGTTTTCAAAGGTGAATTCGTTTTTGATTTCTTCGCTCATGTCTTGACCTCCTCATTGTGTAGGCCGCCGCCCTCGGCGACCCGTCTAAAGGCTCCCTCTGCAAAGGGCCCGCTCCCCTGATCTAAAGAGGGGATAGGGAGCTGTCGGGCGGAGCGGGACGGAACGTTTTCCTTTTCCCCGGAGGGAAAAATCCTCCGTCATTTGCTTCGCAAATGCCACCTCCTTTTGCGAAAGGAGGCTTTTATGGTTCGGGGCAAAAACAAAAACGCTTCACCCCTGTTGTCCAGGGGTGAAGCGATCCAGCACTCCACGGTTCCACCCTGCTTGCAAGAAAAAGCGCGAACATAACGCCCGCATGGGATCTCTTGCCGCTTGTGACCTTCTGTAACGGGAAGGGCCCGTCCCGGTCATCCCGGGCGGCTCGGGAGCGGTACAGCCGCCGCGGGCGGAGGGCGCTCACAGCAACCGCGCCCCTCTCTGACCGCCGCTTTTGCGGGTTCTTCTCCGTCAAAGCCGATTTAACGGGAACACTATATCACCGGGGCGGGAAAATGTCAAGGGAAGAGGCTGTGTGAGATGCGTCTTTTCTTCTTGTGCGCAGTGCTCCAAAAGAGTGATTAAAGAGCAAAGATTTCACAAAATATGTCATGGAGTGAATCTGTACCTTTTGAGTGCAGGCCGGTGTCTGTCTCAATAAACAAGATACTATGATCAATCGCTGAAAACGCAACCCGAACTTTCGCATATTTCTGTTCGGAGTGAAAGAATATACTGAAATGTGTTTCTCTCTGCGGGTCATAGCTTCCATGATTGCTGTTAAAAAATGGTCTGAAAAATGGAGTAGAGGACAGGGCGGTGATCAGAGATTCTTTTTGCTGTGGATTACTGAGATGAAAAGTTGAGAGGTCACAGGAAATTCTGATTGTCGTTTCGTTGGTGGGGACGTCCCATCGAAAGGATGTGGGCGTAAAGTATGCTGTAATCAGGACCAGAAAAACAAGAGCGGAACATCCCCAACGAGCGGCAAGTTTGCGGTCTTTGGAAATAAACAGCTTAATGGACAGGACGAATGATAAAATCAGAATCATCGAACAGAACAAAACAATAACTTGCAAAAGAATACCGGATTACCTCCTATTACAATGTATTTACGGTCTAAGGCACGGCAGCCAGCCGTGTCTTTTTCC
>OWJB01000145.1_pt1 | contig 26912 bp, 18 predicted proteins | sample 1732861 | NCBI WGS metagenome assembly OWJB01 (sample SAMN05065762, study PRJEB22554) | human gut metagenome | biome: ENVO:2100002; feature: ENVO:00000062; material: ENVO:00002003 | host: Homo sapiens | place: USA
GCAGTACGGCTTGATGATGTTCCAGTCGACGTAGTTTTCCTTAACGGTGCCGCCCTTCGAAGTCACATTGAATTTGCCGTAATTGGGAGCAAAAAGCGCCACTGTCGTGGGCACCAGGATGTACCAGGAAAGTACGGCTTCATAAACGGCGCCCAGAAACGGACTCCGGTGACCGCGTTCGATGATGCTGCTCGTAATGATGGAGTGAATCATGTGCGGCAGTACATAGACGAAGATGGCCGCTGCAGACGCCTCGATGACATAAACGTGAAAAAAGAGGTAGGGCAGCGGCGCGAGCAAAAAGATGATGCGCGGCAGTCCGTGCAGGAAGTGAATCATCGCGTTGAGAAAACACATCCGCTGACCGAACGACAAGCCCCTGCCGAGAAGCGGATTGTCGATGCGGAAGATTTGGATCATGCCGCGCGCCCACCGGATACGCTGTCCGATGTGGGCAGCCAGCGTTTCTGTGGACAAGCCTGCAGCCAGCGGGATGCCGATGAAAGCTGAGGACCAGCCCCGGCGATTGAGGCGCAAAGAGGTATGTGCGTCTTCCGTTACCGTTTCGACGGCAATGCCGCCGATTTCATCGAGCGCGCTGCGGCGAATGACCGCGCAGGAGCCGCAGAACATCGTGGCGTTCCAGGTGTCGTTGCCTTTCTGAATAAAGTCATGAAAAAGCGCGTTTTCAACCGGCACGGCTGATGAAAGGCCAAGATTGCGTTCGAAAGGATCCTGCGAATAAAAGTGGTGCGGCGTTTGGACGAGTGCAATTTTCGGGTCCCGCACCAGCCAGCCGACAGTCATCTGCAGGAAGCTGCGTACGGGGACATGGTCGCAGTCGAAAATGGCAACAAATTCCCCGTGCATCAGACCGAGAGCATGGTTGATGTTGCCGGCTTTGGCATGGTCGTGCTTCTCACGCTCGATGTAGCCGACGCCGGAAGCTTCGGCGAAGGCGCGAAATTCAGGGCGGCTGCCGTCGTCAAGAATCCAGATATGGAGCTTGTCCGTCGGCCAGTCCATCGAAAGAGCACCGTAGACAGTGGTTTTGACGATTTCAAGCGGTTCGTTGTAGGTCGGGATGCAAATGTCCACATGAGGCCATGCTGATAATTTCGCCGGCATTGGAACGGGCGGACGATCAAGCACCCAGAAGGTTTGGAAGTAGCCGAGCAGCATCACCACGAAGGCATAGGTTTCGGCCAAGACCAGAAGGATCGAGCAGACGGTGCCTGCCGTCGAATCCAGATTGAGTGTCTGGGTCCAGCGCCACCACATGTATCGTGCGGAAACAAGTGTTGAGAGAACAATTAACAGCAGGAATGTAAAGTGCGACCGGATATGACGCACAAAGAGTGCAATTGAAACCGTTGCCATCAAGAAGATCGTCTGGTTCCAGAGGTCGAGCGGCTGCGTGATGCAGAGCCAGCCGAGCGTCGCAGCAATCAGGGTAAAAAAGGCTGCGGCGAGCCATTCTCTTCGAAAAGATTTGTTCTGAGCCGTCTCAGTTCTGGTCAGGTGCCAGGAGGCAATGCGTGAGGTTACAGCCTCTATGAGTGCTTCGCCTTTTGCAGCGATAAAACCGCGAAGCGAGAGCCCTGCATTTCGCAGGGCGACGCCGGCTCGTCGCAGCAGGCTGTCGTGAGCGGCATGGTCCTGATCCAAGCGGCTGCTTACGAGCGGTTCGTCAGTGATATAGAAAAAAAGGAGATAAACGCTCTGCACAAACATGCGCAGTCCGTCGAGGGGCTTAAGACGCTTAAAGTCGATTTGAGGAAAGAGTACTGCACGGCGCGACATTACCGCGTGCCATTGGGCGTTTTCCAACGGCAGAAATGTCCATGCAAGCAGCAAAAAGAGGCCGTTTATCGCCAAAGACACTGAGCTGGAGGTACGGCGGCGGAGTGTATGGATGGAATGGCGCAGAGATGACGCAATCATGATTGGCATCTCCCGGCTGCGCGCAGTCTCAGCCACGTCGCAAAGGCTCCGAGCGCCTGTCCGCTTTGTGAAAAAGGAGCAGCCTCAGCAACAGGCGAGCGATAAATACCGGCTCTCGCAGCGGCTTCATCCCAAAGGATGCGCATGGGCGCGAGGTGAGGCTGAAATCGCTTTTCTGTGGAGAGATAGGTGATGATTTCACGCATGACGGTGCTCTCAGGCTCAATTTTGTTGAGCAGGAGAACATCGTTGTCTTCCAGAGGCGTTCTGCGGAGACGAAGCAGTGAATTGTGATCAGCTTCAGTTACCGTAACGACGATATCGGCACATTTGCGCCATAAAGAAGCGGTCGCTGATGAGCTCGCCCCCGCGTCAATCATCACGTCGCAGAATCCGAAACGCTGTGTCTCTAAAAGTACTCTGGCGATTTCCGGGCCCGTGAGCGGTGCGGTATGAGGTTCTGGAGGGTTGAGCGGCAGAAAATACAGATTCTCGCTGTACTGCCATAAAGCAGACAGGGCTTTGCGGCCGCCGCGAAGCGCACCAAGCCAATCTTCACCATCGCCGTCGGTACGATTAAAGAGACTGCTGAGACCAGCGTCCGAATGCCGGCCGTCTATGGCCAGCACGGGCTGACGGTAAAGACTGGCTTCGCGGGCCGCCGAGGCGCAGCATACCGTGGCGCCGGCTCCTTCACGCAATCCCAGAAAGACCGCCAGCATGGCGAATCTCCTTCGTCGTTGTGCCGACGAGAGGCGGGTTGAGTTGAGAGCCTTCAGTCAAACGGCTTGTGCGGACTTCCTCATTGGAAAGCGTTTGAAAGAACGGCGTCGTGCGCAAAAGAACTGCGCGGCGGTTAACGGCTGCTAAATCAACATAGCCGGCCGCTGAAATATGATAGGCGGCTGAAAGAGCTGCGATGTCAGGTGAGATCGACGGAGCGGGGGGGGGGTTAGCATCTGCTGCGGCCCTTACTTATTATGTTTCTTTACCGACAATTCGATGAAAGGGTAAGTCTACTTCTGTAATTTGTAAATATAGTAGATGAAATAGCCCGTTCTGTGAATGGAATCCCTAATTTGAGCGAGCATAGTCAATGCTCAATATATTGTTTTCTTGTTGAAAACATTAATAATTGAAGTGAGCCAAAAATTCAGAATATAAAAAAAGCAACAGCCGCAATGAGGAAAGCTCACATGCGGCTGTTTTACTGATGGCCGTAAGGAATGGGGTTCATCCCTCACTGCCTTGACGGATCAGAGCTGACGCAAAGCACTTTCCAAAGCGGTCTTGGTGGAAGTGCCGGCGTCCTTGTGCGCCTTGATGATTCGGGCAGGCACGCCTGCCACAACGGCACCGGCCGGAACATCTTCAATGACGACGCTGCCAGCGGCGACGACGGCGCCTTCGCCCACATGGATGCCTTCAATCACGACGGCATTGGCGCCGATAAACACATCGTCATCGATGATGACGGGCTGCGCGGAAGCGGGTTCAACGACGCCGGCGAGCACCGTGCCTGCCCCAATGTGGCAGCGGCGTCCGACCGTGGCGCGGCCGCCCATCACAACGCCCATATCGATCATGGTGCCTTCGCCGATCACCGCGCCGATGTTGATAATGGCGCCCATCATGACCACTGCGCCGTCGCCGATCGTCACCTGATCGCGAATTACTGCGCCGGGTTCAATGCGGGCGTTGATGCCTTTGAGGTCAAGAAGCGGAATGGCGGAGTTGCGGCAGTCGTTTTCGATGACCATATCGTCGATCTTGCCGCGGTTGGCTTCAAGAATCGGACCGAGTTCCTTCCAGTCGCCGAAAATCACTTTGTCGCCGACGCCGAAGACCTTTGCCGAACCGAAGCTGATCGGGGCTTCGCCGGCTTTCTCGCGAAGCGTGATCTTCACGGGCGTCTTCTTTTCAGCCGTGGCGATGTAGTGAATGATTTCCTGTGCGTTCATCATGGTGATTCAATCCCCAGTGTTAGAAAGTTGAAGTGCAGCACTCAGCGGCGAGCGAAAAGCAGTTCGTCAAGGGTGTGCAGACCCACGGGGGCGTCCTTGAGCTTTTCGGCGGTTTTAAGCGCACCAATTGCAAAGATGCGGCGGGATTCCGCGCGGTGAGTGAGTGAGAGCTCTTCTTCGTCGCCGAAAAAGGACACGGTATGCACGCCCGCCACGGTGCCGCCGCGGACAGCATGGACGCCGATTTCACCGGCTGTGCGGGGTGCGAATCCTTCGCGGCCGAAGACCGTCGGATGGGTGCCGTCGGGGTTGACGGCTGAAAGGAGGAGCTTCGCCGTGCCGCTCGGCGCATCCTTTTTCATGCGGTGGTGGGTTTCGATGATCTCAATATCGAAGTCCGGCAGCAGGGCGGCAGCCTCTGCGGCAAGGTGCTTTAAGACCGCAACGCCGATGGAGAAGTTGGCGCTCACCGCTACGGGCGCGTAGTCGCCCAGCGCATTGATGCGGGCAGCTTCTTCGTCAGAATAGCCGGTGGTGCCGGAAACGAGGGGCGTTCCGGTGCGCTGCACATAGGCCGCCAGTGCCGGCAGCGACGCCGGAGCGGAAAAATCAATGACGGCATCCATACGGTCGCACTGGGCGAGCTGAGCGATTGTTGCCGTATTGAATTCGGCCGCAACTTCGATGCCGCGGTCTGCGGCGCAGTCTCGGATCATGCGGCCCATGCGGCCCATACCGATGAGAGCGATTCTCATAGCGAAGAGTTCCTTACTTCAGAAAGCCCGCGGCAGCGAGCGACGAACGCAGCGTTTCGCGGTGGGCTTCAGTCATTTGCGTGAGGGGGAGACGGTAGCCGCCGACATCCATGCCGAGGAGATTCATGGCTTCCTTGACTGGTACCGGATTCACTTCAATGAAGAGATCGTTGATCACATCGAGAAGTTCAATCTGTGCGCGTCGTGCGTCGTCCGTGCGGCCTTCAAGATAATCGAAAACCATCTGATGCGTCTCCTTCGGAGCGATGTTGGCCAGCACCGAAATGACGCCCGAGGCACCGATGGAAAGGAGCGGCACAATCATGTCGTCGTTGCCCGAATACAGGGCGAAATCGTCCGAGAGGTACTTTGCGACCTTGGCGGCATAAGACATATTGCCGCTTGCTTCCTTGATGCCCACAATGTTGGGGTGCTGCGAGAGGCGTGCGACATTGGCCACTGATATGGAGCAGCCCGTGCGGCCGGGCACGTTGTAAAGAATGCAGGGAATCTTTACGGCGTCGGCAACGGTCTTGAAGTGAAGGTACATCCCTTCTTCGTTGGTCTTGTTGTAATAGGGGGTAATGAGGAGCAGACCGTCAGCGCCCAGACGTTCATAGGAGAGCGACTTTTCGAGCATCGTCTGCGTAGAGTTGGAGCCCGATCCGGCAATAACGGGAATGCGGCCCGCCACGCGCTTGACGGTATATTCGCAGACGGCGTTGTCTTCTTCGTGAAACATCGTTGAAGATTCGCCGGTTGTGCCGAGGATCACCAGCGCATCGGTGCTGTTGGCCAGATGAAAGTCAATGAGTTCGCCGAGCTTGTCGAAATTGACGGAACCGTCTTCATTGAATGGTGTGATAAGTGCGACCAGTGAGCCGCGAATTGTCGGATGAGACATGCTGAATACCGTGCGTAGTTGGGGTTGCAGGGTGGAATTGTAGGGGCGAAGCGGTGCGGTCACTCCTGAGATCCGCGGGCGCTTGAAACGGATTGAAAAATCGCAGTATCGATCTCAAGAGCAGGCAACCTGTCCTGCTGCACGTTCAGCGCTCCTCGCCGACAGCCTCAAATTCATAAAAGAAGCGCCAGCAAAGAGCGTTATCTCTGCTGGCGCAAAAAACAACGTGCCGGCAGAGTGCACGCTGCTTTGACCGGTCAAGATAGCGCAACTGCTCACAAATTCACGAAAATCAATCAATTTCGTGCATTTTGCAGGCAGACAGTCCGGCGGGTATCTCCCGCAGGCCCATCCGCCGTCCCCCAGGCTAAGGATGCCGGCGAATTCGGCGAATCTGCCTCCCCTCGGGGTCGCTGCCGGCCTGCCGGCTCGCCCGAGGCTCCTCGCGTCCGCGCCTCTATCGTTCGATGTTTTACAAGTTAACAGAAAAACCTGCGGCCAAAATACGGCAAATGGGAGAAAAGGCGTATTTCGGTCAATCGGGCGCAAGCGACGGACAATTGATGCTGTCTTCGACAGGTTATCGGTATGTTTATAAATGTTGACCGGCGCTTCTAATGCGTATACGAAACGCCGGTCTTGAGAGCGGTCCGAAAATCAGCGGCGGCTCTTGAGAAGCGCCTCAACTTCCCGTTCTACTTTTTCCAGATCAGGATCTGTAAGAACCGGAAGCACCTTGATGAGATCGTCGGGTTTGAAATCCCACCATTTGAGCTCAAGGAGCATGGCCGTCAGGCGGTCGTTGAAGCGGCGGCGGATAAATTCAGCCGGGTTGCCGCCTACGACCGTGTAGGGCGGAACGTCTTTCGTCACCACCGCAGAAGCGGCAATAATGGCGCCGTCGCCGATCTTCACGCCCGGCATAATGACTGAGCGGCGGCCGATCCAGACGTCATTGCCGATGATGGTGTTGCCTTTATGCGGCGTCAGGTCGTAAGTGGACCGGGCCGCTTTTGCCCATTTGCCGCCAAAGAGACTGAAAGGATAGGTCGACACCGTCGATACGCTGTGATTCGCTGCGCCCATGATGAACTTGGTGTTCGCACCGATCGCGCAGAACTTGCCGATGATGAGCTTGTCGCCGAATTCCGGACGGTTGTAGAGAACGTTTTTGCGGTCAAACTCCGTGGGATTCTCGTCGTCTTCGTAATACGTGTATTCGCCCACTTCAACGTTGGGCGTAGTAACAACATTCTTGATAAAACAGACGGCCGTATCGTCAATCGGGAAAATATCAAAGGGATCCGGCAGATCCGTATTGTGCGGCCCCATGATGCTGAAGGTGCTCATTGAAATAGCTCCGAGGGTGAGTGCGTATCCATTTAGAAATACGATATTGATCATACGACCTTAAGGGTGCAGTCGTATGCCGCTGGCGCAATGGTCTAGCGAATTTTGCTCTGCGGCAAAACAAAGCAAAGCGATTGATCGTCTCAGCCAAGAGAAAAGTGGATTCGGAGCAGCTGAGAGAATTACATCGGTACCTGATCAAAAAGAAGCTGCAGCACTGGATGTGCAATGCGGCTGCGGCGGAGGATGCGGGCCGCTGTATGAGCAAGCTGTTTTTGCAGGTATTAGCCGCAGTCACTGCGCCTGGATGATGCGTATGGCATGTCGGCGCAGCGATAAGGTGACAAACCGTTTGCCCAACAATTCTTTGACGAAGGCCTTCATGCAGCTGCTAATAAACTGACAGACCGCAACGCTTGTAAAACAAAAGAGATCCCGAAGAAAATCCGAGATCTCTTTACCCTGTTGTGTCCGCCCTTGCCCTCGCGTTTTTTCCGGGATTGGATGCACCACGCGGAGGGCTTCAGGATGCCCGTGTTATCAGTACAGATGAAAGGCGAATTAGAACGTGTAAGTGAGTTTCGCCGTCATGTTGTGGGACGAACCGTTGGTATCCAAAATACCCACATACCCGAAGGACAGGTCGAGGTTGCTGTTGACATCCAAGATGAAAGAAGCGTTCACCCATTGGTAGGAACGAGGTAATTTAACCGTGCTCGAGCCCTGGACACCAGAGATGTTGGACGAGACGTCCATATCACGGTTGAAATTTACGCGCGTGCCGCCGCCCAACAGCGTGTTTACGGTCGTGCCCCACTTTTGGAACCATTTGAGCGACAGATCGCCGTAACCGATGTTGGAGGTGTGGGAGTCATAGTGTTCATAACTCACGGCGGCGATATTGCCGTTGATGTCGAAATCACCCATGCGGCCACCGGAATATCCAACACCGATTTCAGGAGTGAAGACACTGCTTTTCCCCAACGAGTAGTTCATGCCGATATGCACGGTACCGCCATAGGAAAGCGTGTCGGCAGATCCCGTGAATTGTTGTCCGCCGATGCTGCGGGTGACGTCTGTAGAAGTATGAGCCAACATGGCCTCGGCTTTGCCGTAGTACGCCGCGTTCCCTGCCGTGCAGAAGACGCGGGCGAACTTCGCGCCGCCGTAGACCGTGTTCATGTCAAAGTCGAGAGAGTCCGCACTGTCGTCCGTGGTTTCGTAGCCAAGATACAGGGTGAAGAGGTGCTCGTTTCGGTACATGTTGCTGATGCCGAGCAGGATGCCTGTGGTGTGGCCTTTAACTGTGCCGCCAGCCGAGAGGTCGAATTTGTCGTAGGACGTGTAGGGTTTGACGAATGTGAGCCATTCCTGATTGTCCTGCATGCGGTGCGTATAGCCGGTTTGGGACACGTCGGCAGTAGCCGCCTCTACGAACATGGCGCGGCGGTTCAAGCGGTTGGCCAGCGTTTCGGCTAACTGCGCACCGACACCTTTGACGGCGTTCACCCACAGTTTGAAGTAGCCGCTGCCTTGGTCGTAATAACCGTCCAAGCCGTATTGCTGTTTGAGTGTTTCATCGAACTCAACGTCTTGCGTGGGTTTTCCGGTGACACCCGATAAGGCTTGGCCGGAAGCGTTTTGTACTGCGTTGTTGAAGTCGATGTCTCCGGATTGGTAACCAGTGATGGAAGAAATTTGAACTTTTTCCACGCTAATCGACCGGGCGTTCAGATTGTCTCCGGAAACTTTAATTCCTTGTCCGTCGCCCACCCGGTTGCCTGTGACGCCTACGCCCCAATTGAGTACCTTAACCTGTCCGCCGTTTTCAATGTGAATGTCAGATGCTTGTCCGCTCGTGTTGACCTTGCCGCGGTTGTCGACGGCCAATAGGTTAGAAGCGCCCGTATTCGCACCGCTGCCGGCGATGATGGTGCCGCTGATGATGCCGGTGGCCGTGTTGGTCAGTGTGCCGCCGTTTTCAACGGCGACCGCGCCAGTAATAACGCCGGTATTGTTCAGCGCTTCCTTAGCTTGGGTGGCGTCCGCACCGATATGCAGAGCCACTTGGTCGTCTGCTGTACCGATGGCGCCGGAATTAGCGACGACCGCAGAATCAACGTTGAGCGTGGCGGCGTTGGCAATGTCGATCGTGGAGAATTTGCCCGTGTTGTTGATGCCGACCGTGCTATCGATAGTCGCGTTATCGGTAATTTTCAGATCCTGCACGGTGCCGTGGTTATAAAACGCGGAGCCGCCCGTGCTTTTTAACAAACCGTCGATTTTGGCGGTTGTTATCTTGCCTTGATAGACCTCCACGCCCCAATTGCCGGAGAGTTCAGCATCTTGTTGTAATTCCAAAGTACTCAAATTGCCTTGGGTACCCACGAATAAACCGGCCGCGTTTTGGCTGGTGGTCTTACTGCCGGACTCCAAACGGATGGTCTCAACCTTGTTGTAGCCGAATGAAATGCCAGACCCGGGAGAGGCGTTAGCGGCTCCCGGCTTGTTATTCCACACTTTATCGTAACTAAGGGCTCCCGTACCGGCAATAACGCCGCCGCTCTTATTCACAATCTCTTTCATCCAAACATCTTCCAAATACAGGCCGGTGTTTCCTTGAATCCTACCGCTGTTTTCCAAAGAACCGATGTTTTGCGCCATGATCTCCATACCGGCACTGCGCCATGTTCGGTCTGCATTACCGCCTTTGATGGAACCTATGATCGTGCCGTTGTTGATGAAGCTGCCCATTTTCCCCTCGCGGGCGAGAAAGCCGAAGCCATTGCGCTTTGTGGCTTGGAATAATTCTCCCGTTTTTTTATTGGTGAAATTGGCACCCTTTGCCCTGTAATAGAGAACTGCTGCTAATGGTTCGCCGCCTAGAATTTTGACCGTTTGGCCGGAAGATGCACCGATGGTGAGAGTTGAGGTGGCGGCACCATGACGCCAAGAAATGGAAGCAGGACCTTTCGCAGGATCATCGGTTCCTCTGTTAACGACCCAATTGGATGGATTGGAAGGATCTGGAGAAATGATGTCGGAATAAGTCGTTTTCTCGACGACGGGATTGTCGGCTGCTAAAGTCGGAAAAGAAAAGCAGACCGCTTGAATGGCGGCGGCGCAAAGTGTTAATTTTGCTAAAGAAGGAAGTGCGACGGAACAATCACTTAAGTGGGATTTGTGGAGTAATATTTTGTTTTCCTTGAGAAATATTCAAAAATAATGTGAATATATTACAAGATATTATTTCCAATCCTAAGTCGTAATTTAAACGTTCGCATTGTCAAAAGAAGATATTTGGTGGAACTACCCATCAAACTATGTAGCTCTTTTTTTGTTTGCAGAGCAACCGTGGATAATAAAAAATATCCACTGACAAAAGGCGGAAACGAAAGCGGTGATCAACTCTATTCTGATCCGCCGAAATATGTTTATATTTAAACAAAATGTCTGCAATAGGTTTACGCGCGTCATCATCAATTATCTTTATCTAAAGACGAACCCGATGCTTTTAAGCTCTCGTGTGAAACGGTATCACGAGTTAAAAACAGTGTATCTGTTTTTGCTCAGTTATCGAACGTTGCCTTCTCTGCCAGTCTTTTTTCAGACCTGAATTGGGTTTCATCAGCGGCTCAGGCAACCATTGCCATTCTTTGAAAAGAGATTCGGTCTGTATCGGTGCCGATCAATTTTGTTCTTTGATGACGAGTTCCGAGAAAGTGTTTTCTAACGGCCCTTTAAGCGTGAGCAAGCTTCTGCTCCTAATTGGGTGATTGATTTGGCCGCTTCTTTTGTGGTCTTTGCCGTGTAATCTGTATGTTGATGAAGCTGCGTCGATTCTGATGCTGGGCAAACTGCGCTTCTGGAGGAAAAGCTTGCAAGGCGCAAAGAGGTATTTGGGCGCACAGCTCAGCTGCAGCCCTTTGCGGCCGGGATCGATTAAAAATTCGTCCAAGGCGTAACCCAAGCCGATGACTCTATTCGGCGGCTCTTTGATCAACACCGCATCTCCCGTGACGGCCCTGCTTATACCAATGACCGTCTAGAAGCGGCAGCGAGCACCTGCGGCAGGAAGACAGCGCAGGCGGGGTCAGCCCATCCGCAACAAAGATCAGGAGGGTTGTCTGCGGGCTAAGCTGAAACAAGTCTTTCTATAGCCTCTCGATGGAATGATCGACCGTCTCAGCCAAGGAAAAAAGTAGATCGGAAGCAGCTCAGAGAACTGCATCGGAACCAGATCAAAAGGAGCTGCAGCACGAGATGCGCAATGCCGCTGCGGCGGCAGTTGCGTGCCGCTCTATAAACAAGCTGTTAGCCCAGTCACTGTGCATGATGACCCGTATGGCATGTCGGCGCAGCGAAACGGCTGCGAACCGTTTGCCCAACCATTCCTTGACGAAGGCCTTCGTGCAGCTGCTAATAAACTGACAGACTGCAACGCTCGTAAAACAAAAGAGATCCCGAAGAAAATCCGAGATCTCTTTAACCTGTTGGGTTTGCCCCTGTCCTCGCGATTTTCAGGGAAGGGGGACCCTAGAGGCAGTTTGGGATCAATACTTGAAAAGGTGACCCATGCGGTCGGCTTTGGTTTTCAGATAGAAGAGGTCGTAGGCAGTGGCGTCCATCTGGATGGGCACACGCTCGGTAATAACGATGCCGAATTCTTCGAGCTGATAGACCTTGTCGGGATTGTTCGTGAGCAGACGCATGCTCTTGACGCCCAAGTCACGCAGAATCTGCGCGCCGGTAAAGTACTCTCGTTCGTCGCCCTTAAAGCCGAGCGCAAGGTTCGCTTCGAGCGTATCGAGCCCCTTTTCCTGCAGCTCGTAGGCACGAAGCTTATTGATGAGACCAATGCCGCGGCCTTCCTGACGCATATAGAGCAGGATGCCCCGGCCTTCCTTCTCAATCTGTGTCATTGCGGCGGCGAACTGCTGACCGCAGTCGCAGCGCAGCGACCCAAAGCAGTCGCCCGTTAAGCATTCGGAATGCACGCGGACGAGAAGATCCTTGCCGTCGCCGATCTCGCCCTTGACGAGCGCAACGTGGTGCTCGCCGTTCAAGCGGTTCACGTAGCCGTAGGCGCGGAATTCACCGTACTTCGTCGGCATCTTCACGACGGCCACACGGTCGACGAGCTTCTCGTAGATTTTGCGGTAGGCCTGAAGATCCTTGATGGTAATGAACTTCAGGTTGTATTGCTTAGCAAGCTCAATCAATTCGGGCGTGCGCATCATCGTGCCGTCGTCTCGCATGATTTCGCAGCACAGCCCCACTTCCTTAAGGCCGGCAAGGCGGCAGAGATCCACCGTTGCTTCGGTGTGGCCGTTGCGCTCAAGCACGCCGTTTTTCTTCGCGAGCAGCGGGAACATATGACCAGGACGACGGAAGTCTTCGGGACGAGCGTCGTCGGCCACGCACTTCATCGCAGTCACAGAGCGCTCGTAGGCAGAAATCCCGGTCGTCGTGTCGATATGGTCAATGGAGACCGTGAACGCAGTCGAATGATTGTCCGTATTGTTCTCGACCATCTGGTGCAGGTCGAGTTTCTTGGCATATTCAGCCGACAAGGGCATGCAGATGAGCCCTTTGCCGTGCGTAGCCATGAAGTTGACATTTTCAGGGGTGGCGAATTCCGCCGCGCAGATGAAGTCGCCTTCGTTCTCGCGATCCGGGTCGTCGGTGACGAGAATGATCTTGCCGTTCTTGAGATCTTCAAGAGCTTCCTGCACCGTGTTGAATTGGGCCATCGTCCGTTCTTTCCTTGAAGGGAGGCGCACCGCATTGCTCCTGAAGGTGCAGCTCCCGGATGTAGTTGGGTTCATGCTCCCGGACTTCACGGCTATCAGGATTTCACGGCCGTTTGGGCCGTGAAGAGTCTGCGCACTTTCGAGCAGCGGACATCGGCGAAGGCGGGGAGCAGGTGCCGGGTGCGGCGGCATGCCGGCCGCACCCGATTTTGCAATAGCGGGCAAGTATAGCCGATGCGCTGAGGCGCAAATGTGAGCAAACGGTTATTCCATATTGCTCGGTGCCGTGAAGCCTTGAAATCCTGCAGTTTCTCAGGATGGGCAGGCGCATAGCATGCATTCGGAATTGGCTTGGATTTTTTCCCGTATCCCGCTAGAAAAAGGATCTGGAGACTAGGTGAGGAGCGGCAGACACGACGGCTTCAATCTCGAATTCGACCGCATCATCGATGAGCGTGGGGTCTTGATCGAGCTGTCTTTTAATATCGATGGGCTCCACGTTTCTAAGCATTTGCGGATTGGCCAGCCGGTTGCGCCGCACGGCATAGCTCCAGTCGTCGCGCAGATACTTCAGCGCAAGTCTGGGCAGGCGGGGACGCTCAGAGAGCGCAATGTTGATTTCCGAATCCTGAAGCTCGGCAGCGCTGTTGAGTATCGGATCAAAGTGAGTGTCTTTAGGCAGTACTCGTATCAGTGCGGCGATTTCGGAGCAGGTGAGGGGCAGTACGGCTGCGTCGAGGAGCATTTTCTGAAGAGTCTCCGTCAGTTCTCCGTTTTGGAAGAAGCTCGTCAGAAATGCCATATGGTCAATGAGACCGAAAGCAATCGGCGAGAGCAGCCGTTCGTTTGTTTCATTTGTCTCGTTTTTCTGGTTTGCCGCCTCGCCCTTGGATTTGAGCGGATGGGGGTCTTTGCCTGCCGCCAAGGTGTTGGATGCTTGAGCAAAGGCTGCTTCGAGCGCAAGATCACGCTCAACGTCATCGTCGAGCGTAAAGGAGCGGCTGCCCCAGGGACCTTTAGAGAGCAGGCGTTTGAGCTGGAGACGAAAGGTCTTGTTGCCCGAGAGATCCACTTCAGTAATGAGCTTTTCCATATGCCGAGGCTCGCAGCCGTTCGCCGCTAGACTCTTCAGCAGCATCTGCACAGCAGTGATATCGCCCTTGACAGCTGCGGCGAGCGACCAGTTGGAAAGGACTTTCACGGCACGGGGATCGTGAAGAACAGCAAAACGAGTGCGGTAGTCAATATCTTGAGCAAGACTCGCCCAAATCGCGGGCGTAAGGGAGCCGGCAAAGGCCGCCCGACGGCGCAGACCGGGATTTTCGCTTGAAGCAGCGGCAAAGCGAAAACGTTTGTGAATGGCATCCTCGCCTTTAAAGTCGAGGATTTTCAAAAGGCGAAGACTGAGATCGCCCTCAAGTCTCACGATTTTCCTTTGGATGTTGCCAAAGAACTCGGCCGCAAGCGTCTGTGCGTTTATTTCAGGGGCCGGTTTGGCCTGCGGGACGGGGCGGGAGATGAGGACAATGGTATGAGGGATTGTGAGCTGCATAAGGGATTCCTCGGGAGCGGAATTTGGAGCGGCAGACGGGGTCTGCAGTATTTGGACTCAGAGTGCGACGCAACGCCCGAAACCTGAGTCGCGCGCTTATTCATTGCCCTAAGCCTACCGAGGGATGCGTCGCTCCCTGACCGATTGAAGCGTGCTCCGCCTGCGGCTGACCAATCGCCGACTGCAAGCGCCTCGGCGAACGTTGACCACAAAGGCGGCCGCGCTCAGTGTGCGGGCCGCCTTCAAAGCCCTTAGGCCGAACTCGATTCAGCCGTTGGCTGCCCCCTGTTTATTCACATCCAGCTTTCATTTTGAGCCGCTGTGCGGCCCGCAATGCGGCCGTAGACCAAGCAGTCTGTGACGGCGCAGGAGCCGAGGCGAACAGCACCGTGCACGCCGCCCGTCGCTTCGCCGGCAGCGAAAAGGCCTGGGATCGGTTCATCGGTCGAGATATCGAGCGCCCGCGCCTGCATATCCGTATAGATCCCGCCCATGCAGTGATGAACTTTAGGCACCATTGTCGAAACGTACCATGGTCCGGTTCCCATTGGCTGGGCCTTCTTATTGACATAGCGTTTGAAATGTGCATCTGTGCCGCTCTTAACGGCTCTGTTCCATTCCTCAACACTCTTTCGAAGACCCTCAATATTGATTTTTTCACCGGCGGCGAGCGCTTCGAGCGTTTCATACTGCTTCACGCAGCCCCGTTCGAGCATTTTCTGCAGCAGGCCGGGGCGAGAAATGCCCATCGGTTCGACGCCTTTGGCATCCGCTACCGCGTAGCAGTGAATACCTTCATTGAGGAGCGTCATGATGGCGTCGGCTCGAACTTTTCGGTTGGCAAGTTCATCAACGAAACGTTCTCCGGTCTTATCCTGCACCCACACGCCGAACATGGCCGCAGCGCCCTGAGCAAAGAAAAGCGCAATGCCCATCCCTTTTTCGACGGGTGAGGTCCAAGGCGCACACTGGATCCAGTCCGTTTGAATCAATTGGCAGCCGATGCGGGCAGCCTCGCGCCAGGCTTCAGAAGTAGCGCCCGGCTGGCAAGTGGTGCCGAGTTTCTCCGTGAGCTTCGGATCCTGAATGGAGCGGTATTTGATATCAGCTCCGAAGCCGCCGTGGCAGAGCACAACGGCTCTGCGGGCGGCAATGAACTTCACCTTCCCCGAATCGGCCTTCGGGAAGCTGTAGCCCTCACGAACTTGAACGCCTTTCACTCGGCCGTCGGCATCCCGAATGATGCGCTCCAAATAAGTGCGGGTGCGCGGTTTGACCCCAAGCGCTTCAAGCTTGGCAGCTTCCTTGAGGACAATGCCGGAACCGGAGCCGTTTTTAACAATGGCGCATCGCGGCACGGAATGACCGCCTTCCTGCGCCACGCGCTCCTCGACCCATTCAACGCCGAGCGTTTGGATGGTCCACTCCCAGGTCGGGAGCGCCTCTTCGCAGAGGTGCCGCACTTTTTCGGGCTGGTTGAGTCCGCCCCCTTCGGTCATCATGTCTTTGGCCATGAGTTCCGGCGAGTCTTCCAGGCCTTCTTTTTTCTGCATGGGTGTTCCCGGAACGCCCATGATGCCGCCGTTGATGATGGAATTGCCGCCGATGACGCGCATCTTCTCCAATACGCAGACCGAAGCGCCGGCCAGCCGAGCTTCAATAGCGGCGGCAAGACCGGCAAACCCGGAACCGATGACGACAACATCGAACGTTTCATCCCACTTTTCGGGCATCGGATCAAAAGCTTTGGCAGAAGCAGATGAAGCGCCGGCAAAGAGTGTTGTGGTGAGCGCAGCGGTTTTAAGCCACTTGCGCCGAGAGAGGTTGGACATGTCATTCTCCTTTTGAATGGCCGCAGGCAGTCGGGAGCCTGCATATGTTCATTTTCGGCGCAGACGGTGAAGGATGCGTTTATCCGTTTGCGGTCTGCGCGTTTTTCCTGAGCTCATTTTGTAGTTTGTGCTACAGACGAAATTTGTCTTGCTGATCAACACTCTTCCTTTGAAAAAGAGCCCGCGTCTCTAGGGACGCCCGCTGATTCAAAGGAGAGCAACAATGAAACAATTCGCGATGACGGCTGTTGCTGCGGCAGCAGTCATGATGATGAATCCTGCATTTGCTGCAGATGCGGCTTATGAAGCCGACCTCTGCGTAATCGGCGCGGGTGCGTCCGGCACCGCAGCTGCCTGGGCAGCCGCCGAAAAGGGCATGAAGGTCATCACGCTTGAAAAATCTGGTCTTCCAGGCGGCACCGGCAAATATTCCGAAGGCATCTTTGCCGTTGAGAGTGCTATGCAGCGCAACTGGAACTACGGTCTCACCAAAGACGAAGCATTCATGAAAATCATGAATTACGGTCATTGGCGCGGCAATGCGCGCATGGTCCGGGCCTTCGTTGACCGCTCCGCCGACACGATTGACTGGATGATCAAGAACGGCGTGAAGTTCGAAAAGCTCTTTTCCAACTATCCCAACGGTCTGTACACCTGGCACATTTACGAGGGCCGCGGTGCGGGCTGGATCAACCTCTTTATCGACAAGTACAAGAAAGCCGGGCAGACGCTTCTGACGAACACTTGGGGACAGAAGCTCATTACCGAAAACGGCCGCGTGGTCGGCGTTGAAGCGACGAACAAAGCGGGCGACAAGATCACTATCCGTTCCAAGGCGACCATCATTGCGACGGGCGGTTTCTTTGACAACAAAGCCATGCGTGAGAAATATCTCCGCTTTGCCGATGCGGACGGCCTCGCGCAGACGGGCAAGACCGGCGACGGCATCCAGATGGCCTGGGCCGTTGGCGGCGGGAAGGAAGGCACGGAGGTGCAGGCCTCTTATCGTCCGGGTCCCCGCGGCGTTTCCACGACCAATCAGGTCAGCGCTACCGCCAAGCAGCCGCATCTCTGGCTGTCGCCTAAGGGCGAGCGGTTCTGCAACGAAGAAATCATGCTCGAATGGCCGTTTGCCGGCAACGCCCTGGAACGCATCGGCGGAACGATGTTCGTGGTCTATGACCAGAAGACGCTTGATCATATGGAGAAGGACCAGGGCATTGACCTCGGCGTCGGCGTAATGGTGCCGGTCGGCACTAAGCTCTCCGACTTCCAGAAGGATTGGGACGGGGCGGTGCAGGCTGGCTGGGCGTTTAAGGCAGATACGCTTGACGGTCTTGCGAAAGCGACCGGCATGAATGCCGATAAGCTCAAGAAGACAGTGGCGGAATACAACGGCTACTGTGACGTTCGTCACGATGCGGAATTTGCCAAGGATCCGAAATATCTGCGCGAAGTGAAAACCGGTCCTTTCTATGCAATCAAGTCCGTGGCGAGCTCTCTTGGGACCTTGGGCGGCATTAAGGCCAATGAACGCTTTGAAGTCGTTACGCCCGAAGAGGACCCGATTCCGGGGCTTTACGCGGCCGGAAACGATGTGGGCGGCATGTACGGCGACTCGTATGATCTTTTGATGGCGGGCTCGACGGTAGGCTTCGCCGTTAATTCGGGGCGCATCGCTGTGGATTCTGCGGCAGAGTACATCCGCACTTTGAAGTAACGTCATTCCAGTCAGATCGAAGCCATTCGATCTTCATTCGGCTAAGCTCAAACGGCTTCTTGGTCTCATGACCTCGGAGCCGTTTGCCGTTTAGGCCGGCAGCGGGCATTTCGGCACGGGATTCTCAATCCAGTCGTCAACGGCGGCAAAGAGCTGGTCGGAAAAAAGCAGTTTTCGCCCGTCTCGGCGAATAAGATCTGCTTTCATCCAGGAGGACAGCTGTCGGGCAACGCTCACGCGGTTGAGGTTGACAATCTCGCCGATGCGCTCGGCAGAAATCGTGAGCGGCAGTCTGTGCCAGCCGCTGCTGGGCGACACATTTTCTGCTCGGCAGAGGGCTTTGGCACAGATCACAATCCGTTCGGCGGGCGGACGAATGAAGTTCGCCGTCATGCCTTCCAGAATGGATTCCTCTTTGGCAATGACGGAGCGGATTTCAAGCTGAGCGAGCGCCGGATCCTTCATCAGTGCGGCGGTGAGCACCGCGGGCGGCACGACGCGCACGACGCTTTTTTCAAGCGCCCGTGTAAATACATTGCAGCGTGTGCCCACGCTGGCTGTAAGGTCACCCATCGCGCGGCCGGGGAGCAAAACAGAGAGGATCGTCGGACGGTGATTTTCCGCTTCCGCAGCGTAATAAGCGCAAAGCCCCGACTCCAAAAAGAAAAGACGCTGGGATTCTCCGCCGCGTTTGAGGAGTTCGCCTTTAGCAACCTCGCGGCGCATGCCTTCGGTGAGGAAAAGCCGTGCGAAAGGGGCGGGTTCGGCCGGCAGAAAGTAGGGAAGCTGCTCAAAAATGCGTCGCATGCGGCGGCTCGGTGCGATTAGAGTGAGGAACTGAGTCCACTATAGAGCCAGAACGCTCAATGATGGCGTCAGCGTTGTTAGGATAGAAATGACAGACGATTCCTGATAGTTTGTGCTTAACAATGTCTTGTTCCTGAACTTTTGCTGTTCGGCGGGTTTCCTGTGAATATGGCTTTTCCCTTGCAATGCCCCTGTATTTGTAAACCATCTTCGGGAAAGCGAGCAGAAAGGAAGACAGGGGTGTAATTAAACCCCAATCATTTGTATCCGCCAAAAATCGCATTGTGCCGTTATGATCCGTGCAGCTTTTGGACAGCCCGCTTTGCCTGCAGAGATGCGGCTGCCATTTATTTTTTGCAATTCATCAGCTTAGACACCGATTGGAGTTGAATATATGGCAATTACTGAAACCGCTGCAGCCTCATCCGCAGCAGCAGAAGCGGCCGATGCTGCTGTGCATGGGCCTGATTTGTCGATGGGTACGGAACACCTCACTGACGCCATTGCCGATACGACCAATTACTTTGTCGTTTTCTTTGAAAAGCTTTTGGAAGGCCTCACTTGGGGCAATGTCCTTTTCCAGCTCTGCGTTATCGTCGTTGCCGTATTGGCCGGCCTGATGTGTTCAAAGCTTGTGCGCAGCGTCGTTGCCCGGCATATGCCGCCGCATGAGCTTAAAGAGCGGTTTACGCAACGCATGAAACGTCTTGCGCTGAGCGTTGTCAATGCCATTGCTTTCGGACTTGCGGCCGGTTCCGTAACGGCGTGCTGCGCTTACGGCGCAGTGATGATGGGGTATCAGGCATCTAGTCTGGTGCTCTTAAAGATCGCCTACAGCTTCTTTTATGCCTACTCACTGCTTGCAATCGTTTTGGGACTTCTGCAGGCAATGGTGGGTTCGAGCATCATTTCACCCCGCATTACGAAGTCGATCGTCGTCACTTTCTGGATTTTGGCGATCCTGCAGTTCTTCGGGGTCCTCACGCATCTCGTTGATGTGCTTGACGCGACAGCCATTCCAATCGGCTCGGGCAACATGACCGTATGGAAGCTCTTTATGGCAGTCTGCTCGGTCCTGCTCACCGTTGCTGCTGCTAATTGGATCAGCGAGATGATCGAACAGACGATCACCGATGCGAAGAGTCTGACGGGCAACATCAAGGTTGTGCTCGGCCGCGTTGTTCGAATTTTCCTGATGGTGATCGCGGTCATCATCGGCTTGGGTACGGTCGGCATTGATCTCACTATTCTCTCGGTCTTCGGCGGTGCGCTCGGCGTCGGCTTAGGCTTCGGACTCCAGAAGATTGCTTCGAATTACGTGTCAGGCTTCATCATCCTGCTCGACAAGTCTGTGAAGATCGGCGACCTCGTAACGGTCGGCGGCTTCACCGGCAAGGTGACGGAAATCAATACGCGCTTTACTGTCGTGAGGAGTGCGGGCGGCGTTGAAAGCATCGTTCCGAATGAGTCGTTCGTTACCTCGCAGGTACAGAACCTTTCCTATTCGGATTCACCGACGCTTCAGACGGTTGAGATCTCAGTGGCTTACAACGCCGATGTGAAAAAAGCGCTTGAACTGATGCTCGATGAAGTCGGCAGAGATCGCCCTCGTATTCCGAAGGACCGCAAACCCTGGGCTTCCGTTTCGCGATTTGCAAGTTCAGGGATTGATCTCAATGTCAATTTCTGGGTTGAAGATCCGGTGAACGGCACGGCAGGCATTAAGACCGACATCATGATGAATCTGCTTCGCCGATTTACTGAAGCTGGCATCGAAATTCCATACAACCGTCTGGAGATTGATATTCTCAACAATAAAAATAAGGCACTGGAAAATCAATAAATAACAAACAATAAAGTCTTCCCATTTATTCCTCCATGCGCAGCGGCATTGGAGACTTTGGCATGGGGCATAGGTGGGAAGACGCCGAGGAGGCCTCGGTTCTTCGTATAGAAGAACGCTCTTACATCTTCAGTATTCCGTTTTAGGTGAGTTTCCTTCAGTGTGCCGGCATTAGAGCCGGGTCATTGGCAGGAAACCATCAATGATGTACGGAAGTACAAAGCTTTGAACGCGATAATTGATTTTTTAAGCTGCGATATTTTTGTCTTGATGCCTGGAAGGTCTATAACTAAAACTACCCTTCTTTTGGCTTTAATTTATTCTGTGATCGCAGAGGGTTATTTCTGTTTTATAAGAATAACCGAGACCATTTCCTTAAATGGGAATCATCAAGCTCTTTTCCACAGAGAATATTTAGGCACATAATATTTGTTGATGGTGCACCGGTTCGTTAAATTCTTTGGCATCTGCTTATCACATCACAGAAGTATTTCATGGCGCGATATTCTTGTGTATTCACTTCTTTGATGAATACGTTACTGTTGATAGCAGAATATTCTTCTAATGGTCAGAGGAGATGTGGATCAGGGTGTCGATTTAGGAGTGTTAACAAGTAATCTATGGTGTTTTCTTTTCGTATTTCTGCTTGTATTTGTTTTCCTTGACAGAGATATTTCGTATCTATAAAGTCAGCTAGCGCGAAAATGAATTTTCGTCTTTAGAAAACCTAAGAAAAATTGCGCGGATGGCTGTATTTGTGCGGCTGCTGATGCCTTTATTTCGTAGTTCAAATTTTTGAACTTGGATACGAAGTTGATTATTTCTCTCCAGATTCAAAGAATTTTATTTAAATATTTTATAAGGGGAGAGTAGATGAAGTACGGAAGGTTTACTGCCTTAGTATTGGCTCTTAATTTGGTTTTCGATGGTGTTGCATTTGCGGGTCATAATAATGACATCGAAATAAACTCTGACCGAAACTTTGCCAACAATGAAACGATCACTTCAGATAAGAGAACTATTGTTGGATCAGGAGTAACGATAACAATTGCTCCAGATGCTGAACTTCGCTTAATCAACAACAATACAACGAATGACCAAGCCTCGGTGGTTGAGACAGGTTTGACAGGCGCTTCTGACATAGCGTTCAACGGCGGAAAGCTAATACTCCGCCGTGAAGGGGATGGCGTGATCATTCGGGCGAATGGCGGGACGACTTCGGCTTTGATGTTTAATACTGAAAGTACTCTTTTAAACGGTACCGCATCCAGAGGCATCGATGCAGACAAGTCAAGCGCTGTCGACTTTGCTGATGGTTTTACGCTCAATCTTGATCGTTCAGGAAGCACTACGGGGCGAGATGTGGTGGGATTGAGATTAGCGCAGCGAGCTCATTTGAATACGACATTTGCTGACGTAAAATTAACTGCTGGAGACAGTGATTCTAGTTTGACTGGCATCATTTTGGATGATGGTGTTTTGAGTGCGAATAAGCTCAATATAGACATTAATGGCCGTAATTCAAAATCTCTAAAAAATTTTTATGGTTTTAATATCAATAACGATAGATCCCATAAAGAGGATTTGAACTTTTCAGCTCCAATAAAGATTTCGCTTCAAGATGCTCTCAATACTGATGCGATAGCACTCAGACTGGTAGGTTGGTACGATTATCATTTTGCCGATTCACTCCAACTTGCTGTGAAGAATACTCATCATGCTTATGGATTGTATGTCGCCTACGCTGACGCAGTGAATTTGAACGATGATCTGACCATAAATTTCAGCGGGAATACTGAATCATATGGTATTTTTAATTCTAATTATAATTATTATTATGGTATTTCTCCTGATGATGAAGAAAATCCGAATATATTAAAAATTAAAACTGCTGCTATTTATAATGAAGGAGGAAAGTCCACTGCTGTTTGGACGAGAGATGATTCAGTTACAATTATCTCAGAATCGCTTACAACCAATGCTCAAGAAGCCTTGTACGCAAGAGACCAAGGTATTATTGAGGTACAAAGAGACTTCGTCACGACAGCAGAATCGATGATTTCTGCATGGAATAACGGAACTGTCATTATAAATAGTTTGGGAAAAGGAAAAGTCCAATTCACTGGTGTTACGAGATTTCAATACGTCGGCAGGACGTTTGGAGGGCTTTACCTTACCGTTGGTTCGGGAAATGCTGATGAGAATTCTTACTGGAATGTGACTGGACTTTCTCAGCTTTCAACCCTCACGATTGCTCCCAATGCTTCTTTAAACTTCCTCTTGACTGCCGAAGCACTTTCTGAGTTAACGGCCAACAAGGCTTTGATAACGGCTTACGGAACGGTTCCGGTAATACTGCATTCGTCTGCTTCAGCTGCCGGAGCAAGCACTATCACGTTGTCAGGAGCTGGTCTTAATTTGCAGGCTGGTGATGAAATTCGTCTTATTGAAAGTTATGCTGGTGTGGCTTTGGATGACGAACATAATCTTTTGACTGCCGGCACTTCTTTGAATGAACTTAAAGGCAATCTCAATGTAAAGCACATGGCATCCCTCTCTCGCGTGCAAGAAAGTGACCTCACCAAGGATGACTACGATCTCACGATGAAGAGCAGTTACTTATTGACGGCAACTATCAAGAACAAGCGTCCGAATATTGACAAAGTTAACGATCAGACCAATGCGCTGATGCAGTCGAGCATCGCGTCAGCAGCAGCAATGTACGCTGCCGACGAACTTTTGATCGATTCCACAATGAAGTCTCGGCAGGGTGTGCGTCAGACCGGCCCCTTTGCGGCGGCACGAGCTGGGAAATACGATTTGGATGTTGCTGGAGCTTTAGACACCACAGTGACTTCAGGTCTTCTCGGCTACGCTTTCAACCTACGGGATTCTGAAGTCGGGGCCTTCTTGGAAATGGGACATGGAACATACAATACCCGCACAGCCGCAACGACTCTCGTTGGAGAAACGAAGGGCGACGGCAAACACAACTATGTGGGCTTCGGCGTCTATGGCAATTACACAACACCAATGGATTGGCTGCATGTCACGGGGTATGTCAAGGGCGGTTGGCTGCGCAACGAATTCTCTGTGCCTTTAGCAGGGGTAAAAGTTGACTTTGACCGTACCAGCAATTATTGGGGAGCTCACCTTGGTGCATATGGTGAATTTCAGGCTTCGGAAAAGTTTAAGAGCCGTACGTTCCTGAATTACTTCTACGATGGCCGAGAAAGTGAAGTGCATACAGCTTCTGGTTCTTCTGAGGTGGCTGGAGCCAAGTTCCATTTTGCGTCGTTCAATTCGCATCGGGCACAGTTGGGGTCGGTGTTTGAGTATGCTTATACGGCTGACTTGCGGCCCTATATTGCGTTAACTTATGAATACACATTCAAGGCCGATGCAAAAGGGCGCGCCGCCGATCAGTACGGTGATTTGGCTTTAGATGGTACCGATCTCGAAGGCAGCACCGGTATTGTCTCCCTGGGCTGGACGTATCAGAACGAAGCGAGAGACTTTGAGTTTGATGCCGGCATGAACGGATACGCCGGCAAGCGCCGCGGCATCAGTGCGCAGCTGCAGGCAGCTTGGAAATTCTGACCTTCGGCAGGGCGGCTGCGGGCTGCTGAAATAACCGCGTTTGGCGTCCTGAACGCCCGGTTAACGGATCCGTCTGTGAGCGGTGTGTTTTTAGGAGCCCGTTTCAGTCCAAGCAGCGCGAGTCTATCGCGCTGCTTTTTCACTGACGCACCGCCCATCCATGGAATTTCAAACCCGCAGTCTTTTGAGTCTTGGCACGATTCATCATCATGAGCCTTACTGAGGCTGCCGTCGCGGAGGCAAAGACGACACTGCTTTGTGCAGGGCAGACGATCCGCGTCCGCCCATTTTGTGTTGCCTGAAACCCAGTCCAATTCAGACACAAATGTATTCATGGAACAATAATTCATCCGTCAATAGAATTGAGACTCAATTCCGCCCTGCCTGCCAATGGACTTGCAGGCAGGCGGGCCGATGAGGACAAAATGACTACCTACAGCAACGAAAAAATGCGGGAGAACCTCGGCAAATCCATTGACGAGAAGAAGCTCCAGGCGATGATGGAATTGAAGCGCGCGTACAACGCAGGCGAAATCACTCTCGAAGAAGGCCGCAAGAGAGCCAAGGCAGAGTTGGGTACCTTGGAGCCCTATGAGTTTGCCGTGGCCGAACAAGGTCAGCAATCGCTCGATCCCGATGAATGCCGCAAGGAAGACATTCAGGCGATGATTGATCTCTTCAGCGACGTGCTCTCCACGAAACGCCCAGAGCTGCCGGCCGATCATCCGCTCTCGCACTATTACCAAGAAAACGATACGCTGCGGGGGATCCTGAAGGAGATCGAGGATCTGGTGCAGTACCCGCTGATCAAGAACCAGTGGCTTGAGCTCTACGACCGCTTGGAAAAGTACAAGATCCACTTCAGCCGCAAGCAGAATCAGCTCTATTCGGCCTTGGAGCGTCACGGCTTTGATCGCCCGACCGACACCATGTGGCTCTTGGATGACTTCATCCGCGATGAAATCAATAAGGCCCGTTCGCTCCTCGATGCTGACAAGGACGATGAATTCATCGCCATGCAGCAGACCATTGTCGATGATCTGCGAGACTTGATGGCCAAGGAAGAAACGATTCTCTATCCCACTTCCTTAGCGCTCATTCCGGCCGCGGAATTCGAGCAGATGAAGGCGGGCGATCGGGAAATCGGCTATGCCTGGGGACAGACCGCGCAGCAAGCCGAGCCCGTCAAGGCAGCGCCGAAATCGAAGGCAGCCGATGGTGATTTGGCTGCCGACTTGGCTGCCCTGCTTGCAAAATACGGGCACAAGACAGCTTCGCCCCAGCAGACGTTTGATGTCAGCACCGGAAACCTCACGCTCGATCAGATCAATCTCATCTATCGGCACTTGCCCGTTGACATCACCTATGTCGATGAAAACGAGATCGTCCGTTTCTACAGCGACACCAAACACCGCGTCTTCCCGCGCAGCAAGAATGTAATCGGGCGACAGGTGCAGAACTGCCATCCGCGCACGAGCGTGTTTGTCGTTATGGAGATCATCGAGAAGTTCCGCTCCGGCGAACAAAGCAAAGCAGAGTTCTGGATCAATAAGCCTGGTCAATTCATCTACATCATCTATGTTGCGGTGCGCGATGCAGAGGGCAAATTCCGCGGCGTGCTGGAAATGATGCAGGACTGCACCAAGATCCGCGAGATGCAGGGCTCCCGCACGCTTTTAAATTGGGAAAACAGCGTCGAGCGTCTGCACCAGATCCAGGAGCCCGAAGCCCCGGCTGCGCAGAACCCGGCTGCGGAGAGCGCCGCTGCTGCCCCATCAGAGGGAGCGAAAACCGTTCCGGAAATCACTGCCGAGACTTATTTAAAGGACCTCATCAAGGATTTCCCGGCGCTTAAGGAGCGCATGGCGCGCATTTCGCCCAAATTTAAGCTCCTGCAGACGCCGCTCGCCCGCGTCATGCTGCCTCACGTGAAGATTGCCGACATCAGTGCCCGCAGCGGCATGGAAGTGAGCACCCTCATTGCTGCCATTAAAGAGCAGATCGAGGGAATCATCGCCGGGAAGCCCTAGTGTGGTTGGCTGCCTCCTGATTTCACTGGCGAAAGCGAAATCCTCCCGGTGGTACAGTCCCAGCGGGAGGAGCGAGAAAACATGAGGTTTTGTTTTTGCCGTGAATGACGGGAGGCTTGCTCACTAAAAAGGGGAAGTCCGCCGATATTTTTATTCATCCCATGAAATTTAAAAATATATCCGGATTTCCCTGACACCTTCGGGTCGCCCCTCAAGGATGAGGAAGCCTCTCAGCATCAAGCGACCTTGGATGTCGGCCTGACGCGGGCAGGGTTCTGCTCTCGGAGGTGCGGTTTTCTGTGCGGCGCCAACGTGGTGGCCGATAACAACAAAGGCGCAGGCAGCGCCTTAGAGCCTCTCGGGAGCTGCAGTCTGCTGCTCCTCAAGCGAACCGGCCTTCTTGCAAGAGATGTGCAGGTCAGCAGCAGGCGCTCATTCGAAGAGATCCCCCCAGACGCCAAAAACGCGTAAGGGCTCCGGAGGGAATCTCCGTCCTTCAGAGCGGAAAGGCTCTTAAACGGTGATTGGCGGCCAGCGCTCAGAAGATTTTGTCTTAGCGCATCTGTATAACGATGTCGTCAAAGATGTCATCGCACTTTTCGAAGTTCTTCACGCCATGAGGAATGCCGGTTTTAAACGCGAGAAAATTCCTCTCATCAATCGAAAATATTCGAGCTTGAAGAATATCCAGAGAATGATAAATCTGGATCTTTAATATCTTCAAAGCGTAATTAACGATATTATTCGAGTTTCTAAATATTAATCTATCGTAATAATTTGTTTTTTCAGTTAAATTTCTTTGTCGTTGTTGTTATTTCGCTAATTTTAGATCTGTCTCTTATACACATCTCCGAGCCC
>OWJB01000149.1_pt1 | contig 26611 bp, 26 predicted proteins | sample 1732861 | NCBI WGS metagenome assembly OWJB01 (sample SAMN05065762, study PRJEB22554) | human gut metagenome | biome: ENVO:2100002; feature: ENVO:00000062; material: ENVO:00002003 | host: Homo sapiens | place: USA
AGATTACTACGCGTCTCGTGGGCTCGGAGATGTGTATAAGAGACAGCATCTGGAACACTGTATTTTAATAGGAATGAGAGGATAAAGATATGAATAAAGAATACTACAACAAAGTCTATATACCTGGTATTGTCAAATGGGGAAAAATCACCATGTTATTAGGTATCATTACATGTTTTGGACCAGCACTTGTTATCTCAGTTGTATACGGATGTATGCCACCGGTATCCGCGATCATTGCAGGTACAATCGCACAGATCAGTGTAAGTGGAGCATTTTATATTGTAGAACCGATTTCCTATTTCCCGATTCTTGGAATCCCGGGAACTTATCTGACATTCCTTTCAGGAAATACATCCAACATGCGTGTTCCGTGTTCTTCTGTTGCACAGGAAGCAGCAGGCGTTGAAATGGGTAGCGACAAAGGTTCTGTTGTATCAACCATCGGTATTGCTGTATCAATCATTGTAAATATTGTGATCCTGACAATCGGAGCAATTGCAGGAAACGCAATTATCGGTATGATGCCAGAAGGATTCAAGCAGGCCCTCAACTTCCTTCTTCCGGCACTTTACGGAGCTGTATTCGGACAGTTCGCAATCACAAGACCAAAGCTTGGTGTAGTTGCAGTAGTTATTGCATTTGTGATGAACTGGCTGATGAAAAACGGATTCTTATCCTTCTTCCCTGGAACACCGTCATACGTTGTTATCCTGGTAGCTGTATTTGGATCTATTTTTGCAGGAAAGATTATCTACAAGAAAGAACTTGAGGACTAAGTCCGGAAAGGAAAAGTTATGTTATCGAGAGAAAGATTACAGGAAAGGTTTATTGAGATGATCAAAATCTACAGTCCGTCTAAAGGGGAAAAAGAGATGGCGGACTGGATAGAAAACTGGCTGAGTGAGCGGAATATTCCGTTCCAGTCAGACAATGCCGGAGAAGCATATGGTGGAAACGGCAGAAATATCGTTGCATTTGTAAAAGGAAACACAGAGGAACGTCCACTTGGATTTGCTGCACATATGGATCAGATCGAACCATGCAGAAATGTAAATCCGGTGATCAACGGAAACATCATCAGTACCGACAAGACAACAACACTTGGCGGAGATGACAAAGCTGGAATTTCAGCAATTATGGAAGCGGTAGAAGATATCATTGAAAGCGGTGTACCGCACAGAGATATTTATCTGGTATTTACCTGCTCCGAAGAGATCAGTATGATGGGAACAAAGCACATGGATATGTCTATGCTGCCATGCAAAGAACTGGTTGTTGTGGATGCAACAGGAGGAGCAGAAACGCTCGCATACAAAGCACCGGCAATGGAAGCGATTGAGATTACCTTTAAAGGAAAGAAAGCACATGCCGGAATCGAACCGGAAAAAGGAATCAATGCGATCGTTGTAGCATCAAAGGCAATCAGCAAGATGCACATCGGACGTATCGACCATGAGACCACTTCCAATATCGGACATATTGAAGGCGGATCTGCGACAAATATTGTGACAGATGAAGTAACATTTACCGCAGAGATCCGTTCCCACAGTATGGAAAAGCTGGCAGCAGAGGTTGCACATATGGAACAATGCTGTAAAGAAGCAGCGGAAGAAATGGGAGCCAGTTATGAAATGAAGCATGAGATGGCTTATCCAACTCTGTCACTGGAAGAGGACTGTGAACTGATTCAGGATACTGTAAAGGCAATGGCAGAAGAAGGAATTACAGCAAATAAAATGATCATTGGTGGTGGAAGTGATGCGAATGTGCTTGCAGGACATGGATATAAGAGTGTCATTTTAGGATGCGGAATGATCAATGTACACACAGTAGAAGAAGCACTTGATACAGATGAGACCTGGAAGGTAACAAAAGTGCTGAGAAGACTGATGGGTGCAGAATAGGAGATGGACGACACAGATGGAAAAAGAAGAACTGAAGAAGAGATGTCTGGACGCGATTGATGCGAACAGGGATCTGATCATTCAGCTTGGCGATGATGTATATAAAACGCCTGAACTTGGCTATAAAGAATTTAAGACGACTGAGAGAATGATAAAGGCATTTCAGAAGCTTGGGGAAGAGCCGGAAACAGAAATTGCATATACCGGCTGCAAGGTTTCAACTCCGAAAAAAGGGGATACAAGAATTGCCGTGATCGGAGAGCTGGACTGTATCCAGTGCAAAGAACATCCGGACAGCACACCGGAGGGGAATGTTCATGCCTGCGGTCATCACGCACAGCTTGCAAATCTGTATGGATGTGCGATCGGTCTTTTGAAATCCGGAGTTATGAAAGAACTGGATGGCGCGGTTGATTTTATTGCGATCCCGGCTGAGGAATGTGTAGATTATGATTACCGTGACAGCCTGATTCGTGAAAATAAGATCAGCTTTTACGGCGGCAAGCAGGAATATTTAAAACGCGGTGGCTTTGATGATGTGGATATGGCATTGCAGTGTCACATGATGGAAATTGGAAATGGCAGACATTGCACGATTGATACCGACTGCAACGGCTTTGTGACAAAGACGGTAACATTTATCGGAGAAGCTGCGCATGCAGGTTTTGCACCACATGAAGGAATCAATGCGTTAAATATGGCAGAGCTGGCACTGAACAATATCCATGCACTCCGTGAGACTTTTCAGGAGAAAGAAAAGGTTCGTGTGAGCGCGATCATCACAGAAGGCGGAGATCTGGTCAACGTGGTCCCGGCAGTTGTGAAGATGCAGATTATGGTGCGTGCTTTTACAATCGAAGGAATGCTGGATGCAAGTAAAAAAGTGAACCGTGCATTAAAAGCCGGAGCTCTTTCACTCGGTGGAAAGGTTGAGATTGATGATAAGATTGGCTATCTCCCAATGAATACCAACCGTGAACTTTCCGCTTTATATAAGGAGAATATGATTGAATATACAGGGGCAGAAAAAGATTCATTTGTAGAATTATATGAGACAGCAGGTTCTACCGATCTGGGGGATCTTTCCCAGATTATGCCGTGTATGCACATCTGGACAGAAGGAATCATCGGAGGACTTCATTCCAAAGATTATCGTCTTGCAGATCCGGAGTTGGCATATATCGTTCCGGCAAAGATGATGGCACTTACGATCATTGATCTTCTTTATGATGATGCAAAGAAGGCAAAACATATTCTGGATAATTTCAAACCGACACTGACAAAAGAAAGCTATCTGGAATTAAAAAAAGAATATTCTAAGCTTGTGGTTTTTGATGGCTCTGAGTTATAATAAAAAGGAATCCCGTTTGAGGGATTCCTTTTTTAAAATATAAGATCACAATATGGGGGATATTTTTGTGAAAATTGGAGTTATCGGATCAAAAGCATCTTGCGAGATTGTTAAGAAGAGTATAAAAGAAATTGACAGTTTAGTCGAAGTAGTTTCCTATGAAGAAGAGCAGGTCAATCGAAGCGACAGACTAATCGAAGGATGTGAACTGGAGTGTGATGCGGTGCTGTTTACCGGTCGCGCGGTCGAGAGTTTTGTCGGGCAGAACTATCATTTTACCAAGCCGCATGCTTCGGTGGAAAAGTCGGTTGTCAGTATAGCCGGAGCTTTCCTGCAGATGCAGAAAAGTAATATCGAACTGGATGCATTTAGTATTGATATTGTAGAAAAACAGGTTATTGAGGATTTGCTGGATGCATTTGATATTCTGGCAAGAAATATCTATTCCTGCCCGTTTCAAGCAGGAGTAGAAGAAGAACAGTATGTGGAGTGGCACATGAAGCTTCTGGATGAAGGAAAAGTGAATGTGGCACTGACTTCACTGCGCTGGGTATATAAGATACTGAAAGAAAAAGGGTATCATGCCATTTATCTGCCGCCGACCAGGGCGAAGGTGAGAGTGGCATTGGAAAAATTAAAAAATGAATGCGCACTCCAGGAAGCGGAGTATGCGCAGGCAGCAGTTGAAATTTTTCAGCTTACAGACTATGAGAGCAGAGAAGAAAATTATTATTCGAGTATGCTCGCAAAAGCAGATATTGAAAAAGAAATCATTAAATATACAAAAGGGATTCAGGGAGCGATTTTTGCATCTGGAAGAAGAGAGTATATCGTATTTTCAAACTCGGGAGCTGTGCAGGAAGAGTTTAATCAGAGGAGACTTCTGAACCTGCAAAAAAAGGTTCAGGAAGAAAATAAGATCAGCCTGAATGTGGGAATTGGAACCGGAGGAACCATGAATGAAGCAGAAATGAATGCAAGGCGTGCATTGGATTCTTCCCTGAAAAATGAAAAGCAGGAGATTTTCTGGATTGATGCAAAGCAGACACAGCATGGTCCGCTTGGAAAAGAGATCCAGCTGGAATACCAGCTTATTTCTTCCGATCCCAAATTACAGGAAATTTCAGAGAAGACAGGTCTTAGTACAACATCAATCCTGAAGATCATTGCAATTGCAGATGTGAGAAAAAGTTATATTTTTGATGCACATCAGCTGGCAGAGTGCCTGGGAATTACGGTCAGAAGTGCCCGGCGGATCATGAATAAGATCATGGAAGCCGGCTATGGAAAAGTATATGCGAAGAAGACTGCGGCAGCAGGAGGAAGACCGAAGGCGCTTGTAGAGATATTGTTTAAAATTTAGTGTAAGTGGTCTTTTATCCGTACAAGGGTTGACGAACAACGAAAAAAATGGCATTCTGAAAAGTAAGTAACACAAGAGATAGTAATGGAGTTGTAATAAAATGGAACAGAAAAAACCAAAGAAAGTGTATGTGATCGGACACAAAAATCCGGATACGGATTCCATCTGTTCAGCAATAGCATATGCAAATCTGAAAAATCAGATCACAGGAGAGAGATACATAGCGAAGAGAGCAGGCGAGGTCAATGGCGAGACCGCTTATGTTCTGGATAAATTCCAGACAGAGGTGCCGGCACTTCTGGACAATGTACATCTGCAGGTGAAGGATATGGATATCCGTCAGATCGAAGGAGTCTCTGGTCACATGTCCATTAAAGATGCATGGGCACGGATGAAGGATGAGAACATCAAGACTCTGCCGGTGACAAGAGGGGAGAAGCTGGAAGGGCTGATCACCATCGGAGATATCGCAACATCTTATATGGAAGTGTATGACAATAATATTCTTGCAACAGCGAGAACCCAGTACCGAAACATCGTCAAGACACTGGACGGAATGCTGATCACCGGGAATGAACATGGCTATTTCCTGAATGGAAAAGTTGTCATTGCAGCATCCAGTCCAGATATGATGGAGAATTTTATCGAGAAGGATGATCTTGTTATTCTCGGAAACCGTTATGAGTCCCAGCTCTGCGCGATCGAGATGGATGCAAGCTGTCTGGTCATCTGTCAGGGAGCCAATATCTCCAAGACGATCAAGAAGATGGCAGAGGAGCGGGACATTGTGATCATTCAGACACCACATGATACCTTTACTGCAGCAAGGCTGATCAACCAGAGTATTCCGGTCAAATTTTTCATGAGCCGTGACAATCTGGAAACGTTCCATCTGAAAGATTATGTAGAACAGGTCAAAGAAGTCATGTCAAAGACGAAGTACAGAGATTTCCCAATTCTGGATAATAAAGGAAAGTTCTATGGTTTCCTCTCCAGACGAAGACTTATGACTTCCCGTAAAAAACAGGTAATTCTGGTGGATCATAATGAAAAATCACAGGCTGTGAATGGAATTGAAGAGGCAGAGGTGCAGGAGATCATTGATCATCACAGACTGGGTGGTCTGGAGACCATTGGACCGGTCTACTTCCGCAATCAGCCGGTTGGGTGTACGGCGACGATCATTTACCAGATGTATCAGGAAAGCGGTGTGGAAGTAGATCCGCAGATAGCGGGACTTCTGTGTTCAGCGATCATTTCGGATACCTTACTGTTCCGTTCACCAACCTGTACCATGGTTGATCAGGCAGCAGCAGAAGCACTGGCACGGATCGCCGGAATCAATATGGAAGAACATGCAAAAGAGATGTTTAATGCGGGAAGTAATCTGCGTGGTAAATCCGTAGAAGAGATCTGTTTCCAGGACTTCAAGGTATTTAATGTGAAAGATACGAGGTTCGGAGTCGGACAGATCACTTCCATGAATCAGGATGAGCTGGATGAGGTAAAAGAACGTCTGATTCCATATCTGGAAGAGGCAAGAAAGACGCAGGGACTGCATATGCTTTACCTGATGATGACCAACATCCTGGAGGAATCAACAGAGCTTCTGTGCTGTGGCGAGAATGCGAAGGAGCAGGTCCTTGAAGCGTATGAACTGTCAGGTGATACCGAAAAGATCCTTCTGAAGGGGGTCGTATCCAGAAAAAAACAGATGATCCCTGTTCTGGTCACTTACCTGCAGCAGAAACAATAAACAGATGATACGGGAGAGATGAAAGATGGCAAAGCAGATCTGGAAGCCGGGCAATATGCTGTATCCGCTGCCGGCAGTTATGGTCAGCGTGGCAGATAAAGAAGGCAATCCAAATATCATTACCGTGGCGTGGGCGGGAACCGTCTGCACCAATCCGCCGATGGTTTCCATTTCCGTGAGACCGGAGCGGTATTCTTATCATATGATCGAAGAGACCGGTGAATTTGTGATCAATCTGACAACAGAAAAGCTTGCGTATGCGACGGATTACTGTGGTGTGCGTTCGGGAAGAGATGTGGACAAATTCAAAGAGCTGCATCTGACTCCGGAAAAGGCAGAGCATGTGAGCGCACCACTGATCGGGGAAAGCCCGGTCAACATCGAGTGCAGGGTGGTCAAAAAAGAAACGCCGGGATCGCATCATATTTTCCTTGCCGAGGTAAAAGCAGTTCATGTAGATGATGCCTATATGGATCAGAAAGGACGATTTGCACTGGAAAAGACCGATCCGATCGTATATGTGCACGGACAGTATTATAGTCTGGGTAAGCTTTTGGGAACGTTTGGGTACAGTGTGAAGAAACCGGCGAAAAAGACAGTAAAGAAGAACGTGAAGAAAAAGAAAAAATAAAAACACAGATTCTCTTGACAAAGAAATGACAGAGGGTATATTCTGTGTAAGTGGAAACTCAAGGGCGAGGCTGCAATGGTGCGGTCTCGTTTTTTGTTTTATAGGAACTTCCTATAAAATAAAAGGCACTGTGTGCCGGAGATGCGCACTCGCGCGAAGAGGAATAATGTCGCAAGTGACTGCGCTTGGCGCGAGAATGTGCCAAGGCACATTCTTTGTGTATACGATAAGGAAAAAGGAGTAGTAGATGATGAAAGATTTTGCATTCAATGTACCACAGGATATTATTTTTGGAAAAGGCAGTTTAAAAAGACTTCCGGAGCTTCTTGAGAAAAGTGGTTCCAGGAAGATGCTTTTGATCTCCGGACCGGTTTTGAAGAAGATCGGGATGGTAGAGAAGGTGGAAGAGATCGTAAAAGCTTCCGGTATTGAAATCGAAGTATTTACTGATGTAGAAGCCAATCCGTCTGTAGAAACGGTAAATAAAGCGACAGAGGCATACAAAAAGGCAGGAGCAACCAGTATTGTAGCTTTCGGCGGTGGAAGCCCGATGGATGTGGCAAAGGCAGTTGGTGTTCTTGCAAAATACGGCGGAGAGATCGGAGATTATGAGGGAGCACATAAGGTGCCGGGACCGATCGTTCCAATCATTGCAATCCCGACAACGGCAGGTACAGGAAGTGAAGTGACCGCATTCTCTGTAATTACGGACGAAGCAAGAAACTATAAGCTGACCGTATTCAGTTATGAGCTGATCCCGAGCTATGCCCTTCTGGATCCGGAACTTGTCATGACTTCACCGGCATCTGTAGCCGCAGCATGTGGCGTAGATGCACTGATCCATGCATGGGAGGCATATACTTCAAGAGACGCTTCTCCATTTTCCGACGCGATGGCAGAAAAGGCAATGGAACTGATCGGTGCAAATCTGCGCAGATTCGTGGCAAACCGCCAGGATGAAGAGGCGGCAGCAGCCATGCTCTCCGGAAGTATGTTCGCAGGTATCGCATTTGCCTGGGCAAGACTCGGAAATATCCATGCTATGAGCCATCCGGTAAGCGCCTATTTTCATGTAGCACACGGTGTGGCAAATGCAATCCTTCTTCCAACGATCGTAGAATATAATGCACTTGCAGACCACGGACGTTATGAGAAGATCTACAATTATATCAGCAAAGAAAAAGATCCGGTGATCGATTTTGTACCGGAAATGCTGGTAGATGAAGCAAGAAATCTGCTTCGTGATCTTGGCATTCCGCAGCATCTTGCCGATGTTGGTGTAACGGAAGATAAGATTGAACTGATGGCTGTCGATGCCATGAAGAGTGGAAATATCATGGCAAATCCGAGACAGTCTACGATTAAGGATATTATTGCGCTTTATAAGAAGGCAATGTAGAGAAGAGATGGAATGAATCTGCAAAGATTAAAATGAAGTGGGAAAATCCAGAAAAATTTCTGAGAGAATGTATTTAACAGAAGAATAAAAAAAGACGGTTCAGGGGATGTGAATCAGCAGGAGCTGGTTTGTATCCTCTGTTTTTGTATCTTATAACAGAAAACTGGAAGAAGTAGGATTTTTGCCAATATTTTCATAACGCGAGAGTGCATGAGGCAAGAAAGCATAAATGTGAGTACATAGGAAAAGAATCTCACGCATATAGTAAAAAGAGTAGAATGGAAAAAGAGGGATGTCCGGATGCTGCACCGGCTGTTTTATGGAATAATCAGTTTTTTTTGTTTTACATGGCTTCTGGTGAGCTGGGGAGTGGTAAGTAACGGAAGGATCGAATTGATAAAAATGAATGAGGAAACGGTAGAAGCATCCTATGACACAGGTGGAACAGATGCGCAGCATCAGGAAAAGCAAAAGATTGCCCTCACCTTTGATGACGGTCCGCATCCTTCTGGTACGCCTGTTCTTCTGGACGGACTTGCAGAGCGGAATGTGAAGGTTACGTTCTTTGTAATCGGGGAAAATGCAGTGAAGTATCCGAAGCTTCTGACAAGAGAGGCAGAGGAAGGACATATCATCGGCAATCATACTTACAGCCACGTGGATCTCACCAAAATGTCCCAGGAAACAGCGGAGTGCGAACTGGAAAAGACTAATGCCGCGATCGAAGCAGTCACCGGAAAAGAGACGGAATATATGCGGCCGCCCTATGGAGCCTGGAAGAAGGAGATGGAAGAGAATACCGGTATGATTGCGGTGCTATGGAATGTGGATCCGCTTGACTGGAATACGGATAACGAGACAGAAATTGTCAATAAAGTAGTGACGGAAACGGAGGAAAATGATATTATTTTATTACATGACTGTTATTTGTCTTCGGCGAAGGCGGCACTTCGTATTATTGATATCATGCAGGCAAAAGGATACGAATTTGTGACAGTCGATGAATTGCTGCTGGATTAAAGGAGAGGTTTTGATGGATTTATTTGATTATATGCGGGAGACGACAAAGGAGAAAGAATCGCCCCTTGCCTCCAGACTGCGTCCAACGACTCTGGATGAGGTAGTTGGACAGCAGCACATTATCGGAAAGGACAAGCTTCTGTACCGTGCGATCAAAGCGGACAAATTAAGCTCCGTCATCTTTTACGGTCCTCCGGGAACCGGAAAGACGACGCTTGCAAAGGTGATCGCCAATACTACAAGTGCAGAATTTACCCAGATTAATGCTACGGTTGCCGGGAAGAAGGATATGGAAGAAGTGGTGAACAAAGCAAAAGAGCTGAAAGGGATGTACCAGAAGCGGACGATCCTTTTCATCGATGAGATTCACCGTTTTAACAAGGGACAGCAGGATTATCTGCTTCCGTTTGTCGAAGACGGCACGATCATTCTGATCGGGGCGACGACGGAGAATCCGTACTTTGAAGTGAATGGAGCGCTTCTTTCCAGATCAAGCATTTTTGAACTGCGTCCGCTGTCGCAGGAGGAAGTGGAGACGCTGATCTTAAGAGCGGTGCAGGATGAGAAAAAAGGAATGGGAAGTTACCATGCGGTGATCGAGGAGGATGCCCTGCATTTCCTTGCGGACCTTGCCGGCGGAGATGCCCGGTCTGCTCTCAATGCAGTGGAGCTTGGAATCCTCACAACACCGAAAAGTGAGGACGGTCAGATCCATATTACGCTGGATGTTGCATCGGAATGTATACAGAAGCGGGTTGTGCGATATGATAAGACCGGGGATAACCATTACGATACGATTTCTGCATTTATCAAAAGTATGCGCGGTTCCGATCCGGATGCGGCGGTGTATTATCTGGCAAAGATGCTGTATGCGGGGGAGGATATCAAATTTATCGCCCGCAGGATCATGATCTGTGCATCGGAAGATGTGGGAAATGCAGATCCGATGGCACTGAATGTAGCGGTCAGCGCAGCGCAGGCGGTGGAGCGGATCGGAATGCCGGAGGCACAGATCATTCTGTCGCAAGCGGTTCTTTACGTGGCGACAGCACCGAAGAGCAATTCGGCATGCAATGCAGTCTTTGCGGCGATGGATAATGTGAAAAAATATAAGACAACCGTTCCGGTACATTTGCAGGATGCACATTATAAAGGTTCTGCAAAGTTAGGACACGGAATCGGTTACAAATATGCGCATGATTATCCGAATCACTATGTAAAACAGCAGTATCTGCCGGATGAGATCCGGGATGCGGTGTTCTATGAAGCGAGTGACAACGGTTATGAAAAAACGATCAAAGCGCATATGAAACGGATCAGGGATGAGGCGTAAAGTGACCTGATGATTCCCGGTTGGCAAAAAAGAAGCGGCTACTCATGCGTCAACTGTAAAAAGGACTGACACGAAAGGGAACAACGAGATTCGCACAGAAAATCACTGCATTCACGCAGAAAGGATTGATTTGCCACAGACACTCTGCTACCATAACGGTAAGCAGAAAGGAGTGAAGAATATGGGAGCAGTTCAGGACAGCTATATCACAATTGCATGGCTGGTTCTTCTGGTAGTACTTCTGGTGATCGAGATCATAACGGTGGGACTTACAACGATCTGGGGAGCAGGAGGTGCGCTGGCGGCACTGATCCTGAATATTCTGGATGTACCGTTTGCCGGACAGGTGGTTACGTTTTTTGTTGTGACAATTTTACTGCTTGTATTTACCAGACCATTTGCAATGCGGTTCATCAATACCCGCCGTCTGAAGACGAACTATGAAGGAATCATCGGAAAGACGATCCGGATCAGCCAGAAGGTAGATAACATCGGGCAGACCGGTATGGCAGTGGTAAATGGTACGGAGTGGACGGTAAGATCCGAACAGGATGACGTGATCCTGGAACCGGGGACACTGGCGAAGGTCGTCAACATATCCGGAGTAAAGTTAATCGTACAAAAATATGAGGAGGACTAAAAGATGATGGGACTTATTATTTTAGTAATTATTATTGTGATCGCATTATTGCTTCTGACTTCCTGCATCAAGATCGTGCCACAGGCAAAGGCACTGGTTATCGAACGTCTTGGTGCATATCAGGCAACATGGAGTGTAGGACTTCATTTTAAACTGCCGATCATTGAACGTGTGGCAAGAAGAGTAGACTTAAAAGAGCAGGTAGTTGATTTTGCACCGCAGCCGGTTATCACAAAGGATAACGTAACCATGCGGATCGATACCGTTGTATTCTACCAGATTACAGATCCGAAGATGTTCTGCTACGGAGTAGCGAACCCGATCATGGCAATCGAGAATCTGACAGCGACCACTCTTCGTAACATCATCGGTGATCTGGAACTTGACCAGACACTGACATCAAGAGAGACGATCAATACGAAGATGCGCGCATCTCTGGATGTGGCAACGGATCCATGGGGAATCAAAGTCAATCGTGTAGAACTGAAAAATATCATTCCGCCGGCAGCAATCCAGGATGCAATGGAGAAACAGATGAAAGCAGAACGTGAAAGACGTGAAGCCATTCTCCGTGCAGAAGGTGAAAAGAAATCTACTGTCCTTGTTGCAGAAGGTGAAAAAGAATCTGTGATCCTAAAAGCGGAAGCTGAAAAACAGGCAGCGATCCTCCAGGCAGAAGCAGAAAAAGAAAAGAGGATCAAAGAGGCTGAAGGTGAAGCGGAAGCCATCCTTAAAGTACAGCAGGCAAATGCAGACGGTATCCGTTTCATCCGTGAAGCAGGTGCAGATCAGGCAGTGCTTACCATCAAGAGTCTGGAAGCATTTGAAAAGGCAGCAGACGGCAAGGCAACAAAGATCATTATTCCGTCAGAACTGCAGTCACTTGCAGGACTTGTAAAAAGTGCCAAAGAAGTGATCAAAGAAGATTAAAGCTAATCAGATAAAAGAAAAGAGAGGAAAGGTGACAAAAAGATGACGGAGGTATTGATCCTGGAAGATGAACCGGCTTCGCTTCAGGCGTTGTTAGAGATTCTTACCGCATATTCGGATGATATCCGCGTCCACAAGGCATCTTCCCTAAAAGAGGCAAAAGACCTGCTGGATCAGGAAATCCGGTATGGTCTTTTCCTTTTGGATGTAAATCTAAGTGGCGAAGACCGGGAGGATATCGGTGGGATTTTGTTCGCAAGAGAGATACGGGAGAGGTTTGAATATACATTTACCCCGATCGTGATGGTGACTGCCATTGGCAATATGGAAATGCAGGCTTACCGGGAGCTGCACTGTTACCAGTATATTATGAAGCCATTTCGCAGGGAGCAGGTGGAAGAGGTTGTTCAGAAGGTGCTGGAAAAAGAGAGTAGGGAGAAACCACCGGTGATTGTTGTGAAAAAAGACGGGATCAATTATCAGCTGAAATGCGAGGATATCCGTTATCTGGAAGCGATACCGAGAGGAACAAGACTGCATCTCGTGACGGAGAACTGGGATGTCCCTTATGTGACTCTCAGACAGATGCTGCTTAAGATGCCAAAAGGGATGTTTACACAGTGCCATCGGATGTATGCGGTCAATAAAAATGAAGTTGAATATTACGATACCGTCAACCGGATCATCCGGATCAAAAACTGTCCGGATACGGTGGAAATCGGTGTGACATACAAATCGGTGATCGGAGGACTGTTAAATGGCTGATTGGGTACGCAAATTTCTATATCGTATTTTCTGCGTAATGGCACTTATGGTATCAGTCTATCTGATCGTGGATTTTCTGATCAGCGGTACCTTCGATTACCGGGTGTTTATCATGTTTGTTCTGATGGTGATCGTTGTAATCTGGGGAATTGTGGACTGGCGAAGTAATTATGTACTGATACGTCAGAAGGAAAATGAACTGCGGCTTTATCAGAACTATCTGATTCCGCTGGAAGAACTGGTCAAAGAAATCCGTGCCAAACAGCATGAATTTGACAATCATCTGAATGCAATCCTGAATATGCATCTGACCATCGACAATTATGAAGAGCTGGTAGCAAAGCAGTCCGCTTATATCACTGGAATAGCCCGGGAAGATGACAGCAGGAAATATCTTCCGCTTCTGAAGATCAGCGATAAAATCCTGGCAGGATTCATCTACAGTAAAATTGTCCGTGCACCGGAATATGTCCAGACCGATATCCGGGTATGGAATAAAGAGATTGTCTCCGGCATTTCCGAACACCACCTGATTGAAGTCGTGGGAACCCTGATCGACAATGCATACGAAGCCTGTACCGAAGAAAAAAATCAGGTACTGATTGAAATTGATTCCCAGAATGATAAGCTTATCTTCACGATAAAGAATCCAGTAGAAGGAATCGGACTTGGTGAGATCAGTCATTTCTTTGAAAAAGGATTCACCACCAAAGAAGATGAGAAAAAGCATGGACTGGGACTTTATAATGCAAAGATGCTTGTGAACCGTTACCACGGAGAAATTACGGTGGGAATGGAGAAAATAGAAGAAAGGAAATTCATCAGTTTTGTGGTGGTTATTTAGGCAGATCGGAATATGGGACGGTCTGCTTTTTTGCAGGTTGTGGTCGGGCGCGGACAGAAAACAAATGGAGCGGATTCCTTTGTGCTGACCATTCCGATGAGCCACTTAAGGCGAAAATTGTGTCAGCAAGGGCTTCCACAATTTTTGTGTCTCATCTCCATAGCACAAACATGGAATCCTTATCCATTTGTTTTCTGTCCGCGCCCGGGATTCAGCTCTTTTGGAGCAGACCTGGTATTCATAAATTTTCAATGATCTGGTTAAGATGTGCCTAATTAACGATGTAGATTTGATATTTGTAGTGGAGAGACATTGGTTTACTTACAAACCAGCGATACCAAAAAACGAACGAACCCCACATTGTGCTGGGGCGAAAATCCAGGTTCGCACCAATACAGTAGAAAACGGGCAAGGATACAAAATAACCCCAACAGATTCGATTGTTGTGCTATGGAGATGAGACGCAAAAATCGTGGAAGCCTCTGCTGAACACGATTTTCGCCCTAAGTGGCTCATCGGAATGGTTAGCACAACGGAATCAGTTGGGGTTATTTTGTATCCTTGCCCGATCACAACCCTGAATTGCGAACTGTCTTTCCCCCATCACAACAACTGAGCCATCAACCACGCATAGACAACCTGATTTTTCTTTTGCCAGTTGAGTGCGATTGCCGCCGCTTCTTTTTCGGTCGGCACAGAAAGTGTCAGATCGATCAGTGGTTCGTGATTTTCAAAGACCTGGCAGCGCACGGAGTATTCTTCCGCCGCATTTTTCTTGTAATCTGCTTTGACGGAAACTTCATTTTTCAGGTCATACTGTTTTGCCTGTAAAAAGTGGTCGATGTCATCTTGGATAGATTTTGAAATCTTATCCCGGAAGAGATGAACCGTCTCCGCACCATCCTCCGTCAGATGGAAAAGAGTGCGGTTGTGAGTGGATTCTTTCAGGATGAGACCACCGTCCGTAAGTTCAGAAAGAGCCTGCTGGAGTTTGAAATAATCGGTATATCCTTTATCCAGGACAAATTCAGAAATCTGGGAGTTGGTCAGAGGAAAATCAACTTTGTCCAGCATGTATAGAATGATGAGTTTATAAAGTGTAAATGCTTCTGCCATAGGGCTGCCTCCTTAAAATGTAGTATATTCTTTCCCCTGCCAGAGATTCTGCTCTTTTAAATAGCGCTGCATCTGATTGAGTACTAACCGTTTATTGCCGGTCCAGAGCGGTGCGATAAGAAGAGATTTTGGTCCGTCACCGGTCAGACGGTGAATGACAATATCCGGACGGAGCGAAGCGATACATTTTCCAAGCAGATGAAAATAAGCGTTCATATCTGGAATATAAAAAGGTTCCTGCCTGTAAAGATCTGCCAGATCGGTATGCTTCAGAACGTGGAGAAGCTGCAGCTTGATTCCGTCAATCGGAAGAGTGTTCAGATAATGGATGGTTGCAAGCATATCTGCTTCAGATTCTCCCGGAAGAAATAAAATTACGTGGGTGATGATCTGTACCCCAATCGCATGAAGGGAATGGACCGCCTGCTCAAAGACGGGAAGTGGATAACCACGGCGCATCCAGTTGGCAGTGCGTTCGTGGATCGTCTGAAGTCCAAGCTCTACCCAGACCGGTTTAATGGCATTTAGTTCGGCAAGCAGTGTAAGGATTTCAGGTGAAAGGCAATCCGGACGGGTTGCGATAGATAAAATGCGTACTTCCGGATCAGAAATCGCCTCGGTAAAGATCCGGCGCAGATGACAGGCTGGTGCATAGGTATTGGTATATGCCTGAAAATAGGCGATATAGCTGTGCCCGTTGTATTTGGGGCGGACAAGGTCTTTTCCATAGGCAAGCTGATCGGCAACAGAAAGAGAAGAAGAAGCGGCAAAATCGCCGGATCCGCCTTCGCTACAGAAGATACAACCGCGTGTGCCGCAGGTTCCGTCCCGGTTCGGACAGGAACAGCCTCCGTTTAAAGAAATCTTGTACAGTTTCTCACCGAAATTCTGTTTCAGATAGTAGTCCAGTGCATAGTAACGCCGTTCTCCCCAGCGCCGGGGCTTTTCTTTTTTGTAAGTAAGCCCGCAGGATATTTCCTGCGGGCGATTGCTATCATGGGTCCTTGTATTCATGAGATTAAATCAGAGCTTTGACAGCTTCGCTTACGACCTGTGATACGCGTGGGTCAAAAGCTTCCGGAAGAATATTGTTCTCGTTAAGCTCTTCATCCGGAACAAGTCCAGCGATTGCTTTTGCTGTGGCAAGCTTCATCTCTTCGGTGATCTGTGGCGCACGTCCTTCTAATGCACCTTTAAAGATACCAGGGAAAGCGACAACGTTGTTGACCTGGTTCGGGAAGTCAGAACGTCCGGTTCCGACAACTTTTGCGCCTGCAGCTTTTGCAAGATCCGGCATGATCTCCGGTACCGGGTTTGCCATTGCGAAAAGGATCGCATCCTTATTCATAGAAGCAACCATTTCCTGGGAAACAATGTTCGGGGCAGATACACCGACGAAGATATCAGCACCCTTGAGTGCATCAGCAAGTGTGCCGGTCTCATGGTCAAGGTTGGTCACTTTGGTCATTTCTTTCTGCATCCAGTTCAGGTTCGGTGAATCAGCAGAGATGATTCCGTTGATATCACACATAGTGATTTTCGGGAAGCCGTAGGTAAGAAGAAGCTTTGTAATTGCAACTCCGGCGCTTCCGGCACCATTTACAACGATCTTACAGTTTTCTTTTTTCTTGCCAGTTACTTTAAGGGCGTTGATGATACCTGCCAGAACGACGATAGCGGTTCCATGCTGGTCATCGTGGAATACAGGGATATCAAGAAGTTCTTTTAAACGGCTCTCAATCTCAAAACAGCGCGGGGCAGAGATATCTTCCAGGTTGATTCCGCCGAAAGCAGGTGCAATATTGACAACGGTCTTAATAATCTCTTCTGTATCCTGGGTATCCAGGCAGATCGGAACTGCGTTGACTCCGCCGAATTCTTTGAAAAGAACTGCTTTTCCTTCCATAACAGGCATGGCGGCTTTGGCTCCGATGTTACCAAGTCCGAGAACGGCACTACCGTCGGATACTACAGCGATCGTGTTGGCTTTCATCGTGTATTTGTAGGCTGCATCCGGGTCCTTTGCAATGACCTTGCATGGCTCGGCAACGCCTGGTGTATATGCGATTGCGAGGTCTTCACGAGAGTTTACGTGTGACTTTGCAGTAGTTTCAATTTTTCCATTCCATTTTTCATGCATTTCAAGTGCTTGTTCAATTGCTGACATTTTCATACGTCCTCCTTTGATTACAGTTTTGCTGCTCTTTTATGATAACATTCTTCTGATATGAAAGCAAATCAAAAAACTTCTTTCCATTTTGTGCAAAATGTTGTATACTTGGGTTTATCAAAAGCAAATTAGTCAGTTCAGACAAGATTTCCCAATGTTAAAAGTTTAATATTTTTTTGGATAAGAAAAGTAATTGGAATAAAGGAGGAATATAGAACATATGACGAGAGAAAAATATGAGTCCCTGCCTCTTTCTACGTTAAAAGAGGTGGCAAAAACGCGCGGACTTCGCGGAATTTCAACGTTGAAAAAAGCAGATCTGATCGATCTTATGCTGGAAGAAGATGACAAAGATTCAATAAAAGAGGCGAAGGAGGAAGTAAAATCCGAAAAAGCCGGAACTGCAGATATTGAACAGCTTGACAGTGGACGTACGGTGAATGGAATTCTGGAAGTCATGGATGGATACGGATTTATCCGTTCCCAGAACTATCTGCCGGGCGATGAAGATGTATATGTATCACCATCGCAGATCCGCAGATTCAGCCTGAAGACAGGGGATATCCTGACAGGAAATACAAGAGTAAAGACACAGTCCGAAAAATTCAGTGCGCTTCTGTATCTGACCAAGATCAATGGAATGTCTCCGGCAGAAGCAGCACGCAGAATGAACTTTGAAAATATGACACCGATTTTCCCAAATGAACGTCTCAGACTGGAAGCGGGAAAGAGCAGCACGGCAATGCGTGTTATGGATCTGATCTCTCCAATTGGTAAGGGACAGCGAGGCATGATCGTATCACCGCCGAAAGCAGGTAAGACAACCCTGTTAAAGCAGGTGGCGCTTTCTATGAGGAAGAACAATCCGGAGATCCATCTTCTGATCCTTCTGATCGATGAACGTCCGGAAGAAGTAACTGACATCAAAGAAGCCATTGAAGGGGATAATGTGGAAGTCATTTATTCGACATTTGATGAGCTTCCGGAGCATCATAAACGTGTGTCAGAGATGGTAATCGAGCGTGCAAAACGTCTGGTCGAGCACAAAAAAGACGTTGTGATCCTTCTGGACAGCATTACCCGTCTGGCAAGAGCATACAACCTGGTTGTTCCACCGAGCGGACGAACCCTGTCCGGTGGTCTTGATCCGGCAGCACTTCATATGCCGAAACGTTTCTTTGGTGCAGCGAGAAATATGCGTGAGGGCGGAAGCCTTACTATCCTCGCAACCGCACTTGTAGATACCGGAAGCAAGATGGATGATGTCATCTACGAAGAATTTAAAGGAACCGGTAACATGGAGCTGGTGCTTGACCGGAAGCTTTCTGAAAAGAGAATCTTTCCGGCAATCGATATCCCGAAATCCGGAACAAGAAGAGAGGATCTGCTTCTTACAAAAGAGGAGCAGGAAGCAGTGGATATTATGCGCCGTGCATTAAACGGAATGAAGTCAGATGAAGCGGTAGACAGTATTCTGAATATGTTTGACCGCACGAAAAATAACGTAGAATTTGTCCAAATGGTCAAAAAAACAAAGTTTATTTAGAAAATTACTTGCATTTAGAAAAAAACTATGTTATGCTAACATAGCTGTTTAAAGATATTAGCCGCGTGAAAGCGCGTAAAACGAATAAAACAAGAAGAGGTGAAAATCATGAAAGAAGGAATCCATCCAGATTACTATCAGGCAACTGTAACTTGCAACTGTGGGAATACATTCGTAACAGGTTCTACAAGCAAAGAAATCCACGTAGAAATCTGCTCTAAATGTCATCCGTTCTACACAGGACAGCAGAAAGCAACTCAGGCCAGAGGTCGTGTTGACAAGTTTAACAAGAAATACGGAATTCAGTAATAAGAGAATTCAACAGGCTGGGATTGTGAAATCTCAGCCTATTTTGTGTATACGATGAATTAAAAAGGACATAACAGAATATGAAATCTTCGAATATTGGTGGTCAGGCTGTCATCGAAGGCGTGATGATGAAGAATAAAGACCGTTATGCGGTTGCGGTAAGAAAGCCTGACGGAGAGATAGAAGTTACAACAGATACATATAAAAGTGTAGTTGGAAAATATACGGCACTTACGAAGCTCCCTTTTGTCAGAGGAATCTTTAATTTTGTGGATTCTCTGGTGCTGGGGATGAAGACTTTGACCTGGTCAGCAAGCTTCTATGAGGAAGAGGAAGAAAAAGAGATGACCGAAGCCGAGGAAAAGAAGCAGGAGCGTATGGAAAAGCTTTTGATGACGTTGACGATGGTCGTATCATTTGCGCTTGCGATCGGTATTTTTATGGTACTTCCGTATTTTTTGTCAGATCTGCTGAAGAAATGGATTTCTTCCTATACAGTCCGGATTATCATTGAGGGAATCATCCGCATTATGATTTTTGTTGCTTATGTGGGTGGAATTTCAGTAATGAACGATATTAAGCGTCTGTATCGCTATCATGGCGCGGAGCATAAGTGTATCAACTGTATTGAACATGGACTTCCACTGACTGTTGAGAATGTTAGAAAGAGCTCTAAAGAACATAAAAGATGCGGAACCAGCTTCATGCTTTTTGTTATGATCGTGGGAATCGTTCTCTTATTTTTTGTAAGGGTAGAATCTCCGCTGATGAGAGTGATTGTGAGAATTGCACTTCTTCCGGTGATCGCAGGAATTTCTTATGAGCTGATCAAATGGGCAGGAAGCAGTGAGAATCCGATCGTGTGTATCTTAAGTAAGCCGGGACTTTGGCTGCAGGGGCTTACGACAAAAGAGCCGGACGATGAGATGATCAAAGTTGGTATCGCATCGGTAGAAGCGGTATTTGACTGGAAAGCATATTTGAGAGAGAATTTCGGATATAAGGAAGAGGAGTAAAAGCTGTGACCTATCAGGAAGCATATCAGAAAGCCACAGGCGAATTGAAAGCGGCAGGGATCCCGGAGCCGGAGAGTGATGCCTGGATCTTGCTGGAGCATGTGACCGGCATGACAAGGACCAGGTATTATGTTGATGGCTTTGGGAAGATGCCGGAAATTGAAGAAGACCGGTTCTTTGAACTGGTAAGCTGCAGAAAAACCCGGATTCCGGTGCAGCATCTGACCGGGGTACAGGAATTTATGGGATATGAATTTGCGGTCAATGAACATGTACTTGTGCCGAGACAGGATACGGAAATTCTTGTAGAGGAAGCAGAGAAGAGACTGCACCTAATGAAAAAGAAAAATCCGATAAGGCTGCTGGATATGTGTACCGGTTCCGGTTGTATTCCAATCAGTCTGAAGCTTCGAAATCCGCAGATTTTCATAGAGGGAGCAGATATTTCAGAAGAGGCTCTGAAAGTGGCTGGGGAAAATGCCCGAAAACTCGGAGCAGACGGTGAATGGATCCGGACCGATATGTTTGAAAATATCACAGGAACTTTTGACATGGTAACATCGAATCCGCCTTACATTCCGACAAAGGTGATTGAGGAGCTGGAAGCAGAGGTACGTTTCTATGACCCGTATGAGGCGCTGGATGGAAAAGAGGATGGGCTTTATTTTTACCGGATCCTCGCGGCAGAAGTTCCAGACTATCTGACAGATGGCGGCTGGCTTATCATGGAGATCGGGCATGACCAGAGTGCAGATGTGGAAAATCTGCTGAAAGAGGCAGGTTTTGAACAGGTTTCGACGCAAAAGGATCTGGCAGGTCTTGACCGTGTGGTAAGTGGCGTGTACAATAGGCATAGCAAATAACAGGAGGAAAAGAAATGTTTGATAAATTAGAAGATCTGCTCATTCGTTATGAGGAGATTATGGGTGAGCTTCAGGAGCCGGATGTGGTCAATGATCAGTCACGTTTCCGCAAGCTGATGAAAGAACAGAATGATCTGACCCCGATTGTTGAGGCATATAAAGAATATAAAAACTGTAAACAGAATATAGAAGACAGCCTGTTTCTTCTGGAGGAAGAATCCGATGAAGAGATGAAGGAGCTGGCAAAAGAAGAACTCAGTGAGTCTAAGAAGAGAGTCGAAGAGCTGGAACAGGAGCTCAAGATCCTCCTTCTTCCAAAGGACCCGAACGATGACAAGAACGTTATCGTGGAGATCCGTGCAGGTGCAGGTGGAGATGAAGCTGCCCTTTTTGCGGCTGAGATCTACCGTATGTATGTACATTATGCAGACAGCAGACGATGGAAGACAGAGATGATTTCCCTCAATGAGAACGGAATCGGCGGATTTAAAGAAGTCGTATTTATGATCACAGGACAGGGAGCATATTCCCGTATGAAGTACGAAAGTGGTGTACACCGTGTACAGCGTGTGCCGGAGACAGAAAGTGGCGGACGTATCCATACTTCAACCATTACCGTAGCAGTGATGCCGGAAGCAGAAGAGGTTGACGTTGTGATCGATGAAAAAGATATCCGTATCGACGTAATGCGTGCATCTGGTAACGGTGGTCAGTGTGTCAATACAACAGACTCTGCTGTACGACTGACTCACTACCCGACAGGAATCGTGATCTACAGCCAGACAGAAAAATCACAGCTGCAGAACAAAGAAAAGGCATTCCGGCTCCTGCGTTCTAAGTTATATGAACTGGAACTGGAGAAACAGCAGTCTGCAGAGGCTGAGGCAAGAAGAAGCCAGATCGGTACCGGAGACCGTTCCGAGAAGATCCGTACTTACAACTTCCCACAGGGACGTGTGACCGATCACAGAATCAAGCTTACGCTTCATAAGCTGGACAGTATTATGAACGGAGATCTGGATGAAGTCATTGACAGCCTGATCGCAGCAGACCAGGCAGCGAAGCTGGCATCGATGAATGAGGCAGTATAAGCTGGTAAAATCGGATAGAGAAATTAAAGGGAGTATGAAAGCCGGGAGAGAGGCTTTCGTACTTCCTTTTTGTGTTTTTGGAAAAATTTGTGGTAAAAAATGAAAGAATAGGTACGTGTAAAAATGGCATTTTAGTGAATGATGGATTAATTGGATTCGTGCAAGGAATCTTGAAATGGCTGAAAATGTATAAAACATTTCCTGAAATCGTCGACACGGCGTGTAGACAATCCAATGTGTTGCTTTCATGGTCTCATTATCGAACTTTATTACAAGTTAAAGACCCTGAAGCACGTGCTTGGTATGAAAAAGAAGCCGCAGAACAGATCTGGAGTGTTCGGACTTTGCAACGCAACGTATCTTCTCAGTATTATTATCGTATGCTTAAAACTCAGAAAAAAGAGTTTGTAGAACGGGAAATGAAGAAACTGACAGCACCGTATCAAAATGATAAGTTAGAGTTTATCAAGAATCCTGTAGTTGCAGAGTTCTTAGGATTTTCACAAAACTCAGAAAATCAAAGTCCAGATTTTATACTACAAGTTGATTGTATTTATTTTTCGATTTGCTTATACTGTAAACAAAAGTGAGATACTTATTACAACAGTTGATATGGATAGGATGCATCAAAATCACTTATAACTAATTGGGAAAAAGCAGAACGGAAGGGATGGAGTTGATATGTAAGATGAAACTTGATTGTTTTCGTGGATTCTTGTAAAATGATTTTATAGAGAGATGGGTACAGAAAAAGCAGGAGGTGATAATCACCGATGACAAAAGATGAAACGTTCTTAGAGCATATGGAAAGATACAAAGAAACGATAAAAAATCTGACTGTGATGAGCGATATTCTTGCGCGGAATGTTTTTAAAGACAGGAAAGCCTGTGAGTATGTTCTTCGAATTATTATGGATGATGAAGAACTCACAGTTATTGACAATGAAGTGCAGATGGATTTCAAGAACATGCATGGAAGAAGCACGGTACTGGATTGTGTGGCAAAGAATGGAAAAGGACAGATATTTAACGTCGAAATACAGCAGGATAATGAAGGAGCACATCCAAAACGGGCGAGATATCATTTAGGGATGCTTGATGGAAATGTTTTAGATCCAGGTGAATTTTTCGATAAGCTGCCGGAGACTTATGTCATTTTTGTAACTCAGAATGATACGCTTGGATATGGACTTCCGATTGCTCATATTGATCGGAGAATAAAAGAGAATGGCAAAGCTTTTGAAGATGAAGCACACTTTATTTATGTGGATTCCAGCAAAGATGATGGTGGTAAGCTTGGAAAACTGATGCATGATTTTCGGGTTAAGGAAGCGAAAGATATGCAGGCGGGCGCATTGCAAGACCGTGTGCGGGAACTCAAAGAGACAGAGAAAGGAGTGGAACATATGTGCAGGGAAATGGAAGAACTTTGCGATGAAGCAAGAATGGATGAGAAGAAAGATGTAGCATATTCTCTCGCTGAACGGAAGATGAGCGTTGAGGATATTTCTGAAATTATAAAAGTAAATATTGAAACCGTCAGAGGATGGCTTTCAGGACGTACTCCTGCAGCAAAATAGTAATAGGATACCCTCATACAGGACAAGAAAATAGAAATGTCTTGTATGGGGGGATTTTTATATACCGAAAACAAAATTCAGAAAATCAAAGTACAGGTTTTATACTACAAGTATATTGTATATACCCTTCGATGTGCTTATACTGTTAAACAAAAGTGAGATACATATTACAACAGTTGATATGGATAGGATGCATCAAAATCGCTTATAACTGATTTAGACAAAGCAGAACAGAAGGGCTGGATTTGATATGTCAGATAACAATGAGAAGCAGAATAATGGATTGAAGATAGAGAACGAAAAAACAGATACTGAAGATATAAGGCAGCAGAATGAAGGGGATACTGTATCAGAAAAGAAAACTGTTAGGTTGTTCGGACATAAAATTACCCGTAAAAAAATCTATACAGCGTGCGCAGGGGCTGTTTGTGCAGCACTTCTTGTGGGGAGTTATGCGATGGTAAACAGTGATTCCGTAACTCCTGATACAGATTCGGCAGCTAAAGTGACGGAAATACAGACAAAGGTGAAAACAGATAAGAAAGAAGAGAAGGTTCAAGTTACCGATTCGGACGCAGATACAAAAGAGAGTGTGAAGAAAACGGAAACGGCACAGGAGACTGTAAAGAAGAAAAGAGAGGAAACTGAGAGCCAGGAAAAAGTCGCTTCTAACAATAAATCCAACACGAACAGTAGTGTTTCTGAGAATGCGAATAAGTCCGATAAAGGAACCAATAGTGTGTCAGGTGGTAGAAAGGAAAATGTTAGTTCCAATTCCAGTGCGATAAGTTTCAGCGGCTCTGGTTCTGGTAATGTTACAAAGCAGGACAGTACACCGTTGCATCAGCATAATTATAATATTCCTATTATAAAGATCGTTCATCACGATGCAGTGTATAGCACGGTTCACCACGATGCGGTGTACAACACAATTTATCACGATGCAGTGTACCAAGAGCGTTCTATTTGCAATCAATGTGGTGCAGATATCACTGGAAATGAAGCAGTGCATTTCGAAACGTCATTGCTAAGTGGAGGCAATTGTGGTTCTTGTCATGGAGAATATGTAACTGTATCAAATGCATGGAACGAACAGGTGCTTGTGAGTGATGCATGGGATGAGCAGGTACTTGTGAGTGCGGCTTGGGATGAAACAGTGACAACGGGTTATAAGTGCAGTTGTGGCGCAATGAAGTAGATAAGTAAGTGAGTGTCTGACTCGTCAGGCTTCAGGAATGGCTTATAGATAGTATTTCTACGGTAAAATAGGTTCGATTTGGAATCCTGAAATGGCTCAAAGTGCACTATATAATGTTAAATAAACGGTTGTAACGAAAATATATAAAACATTCGATAAAGAATATGTAAATTGAAAATGAGATAAAATCAGTGGAGGATAAAAAATATGGATTGCGTGTGGAGTGATCTATATCAAGCGGCACGAAAGGTGCTGAAACCAAGAGCTGTTTCTAAGATTATTGAAGCAGGTGGTGTTGCGGCTGCGGTTGAATCCGTATCCGGAAAGATTTATGTTGGAGTTTGTGTGGATACTGCCTGCACATTGGCGTATGTGCTGAAAGAAATGCCATTTTTAATAAGATTACAAATGGCGAAGATGAGATACGTCGTGTGATAGCGATTGACCGGGAGGGGAAAGCAATTCCGCCTTGTGGAGCCTGCCGTGAGCTTATGACGCAGTTAATGCCTGAGAATTATCGTAACATAGAAATTATGATGGATTATGAAAAGAACCGGGTAGTGACACTTGGAGAACTTACACCGGAATGGTGGATATAAAGAATGTGATATGGAAGCTACAGAACAGACCTGTTTTGTGGCAAGGCGGCAGGATAGAAAAGAAAACAGAACAGAATTATAACATCCCAAAGCATACAGAATCAGGAAACAACATCCAGATTTTGCTAGACTGTAATCACAGAAAGGGAGTGAGCACAATGAATTGGATACAAGGAATACAAAGAGCGATTGATTATGTAGAAGTCAATATCACAGAAGAAATTGATTACGAAGAAACAGCGAGACAGGCATATTCTTCTCCGTTTCATTTTCAGAGAGTATTTGGTATCTTGTGTGGAATGTCGCTCGGTGATTATATCCGCATGCGTAGGCTTTCACTTGCAGGAGAAGAATTGTCCAAAGGAAATGCAAAAATCATTGATATAGCGCTGAAGTACGGATATGATGCGCCGGAAAGTTTTTCCCGTGCCTTTACCCGGTTTCATGGTATTTCGCCAAGCGAAGCAAAGCGTGGCGGAAAAGTTAAGATCTTTACTCCTCTGTCTGTAAAATTAACTTTAACAGGAGGCAGTAAGATGGATTACAGAATTGAAAAAAGAGATGCGTTTCAGGTGGTGTGCAAAAGAAAAAGAGTTGGAAAGCCGCAGACGGCAAATGCCACTCCGGACATTACTGCAATGTGGCAGGAGTACGGTATGGATGGAACGGTGAAAAAGCTAATAGGCTGTATGCCGGAAAATCCGGTGATGAAGGGGCTGCTTGGCATTTGCTTTTCGTCTGAATTAAATGCAAAACAGTTCCCATATGGAATCGGTGTAGAGTATGATGGAAGGGAAATTGATGACGATTTAGAAGTAGTCACAATTCCGGCAAATACTTATGCGGTATTTACAAGTAAGGGCAAAATGCCAGATGCTTTTATCAAAACATATAACCGGATTGTTACCGAATTTTTCCCGCAGAGTTCACAGTATGAGTATGCTGAAAATGTAGAATTTGAAGTTTATTCGTCAGCGGATATTTCAGATCCGAATTATCATTGTGAAATCTGGATTGCGGTGAATGAGAAGAAATAATTGTGAGAGGATACCCTCATACAGGATGAGAGAATAGAAATGTCCTGTATGGGGGATTTCCCATGTACAGAGAAAGCAAAGATTCAGGAAATAACAGTATCTGTCTCTTATACACATCTGACGCTGCCGACGAACTCTAGGGTGTAG
>OWJB01000176.1_pt1 | contig 25337 bp, 20 predicted proteins | sample 1732861 | NCBI WGS metagenome assembly OWJB01 (sample SAMN05065762, study PRJEB22554) | human gut metagenome | biome: ENVO:2100002; feature: ENVO:00000062; material: ENVO:00002003 | host: Homo sapiens | place: USA
CAAAAGAGAAGAGCAGACGTCCCAGGTAGTCTTCCACACCGACCAGGGAGCTGTCTACTCTTCACGGGCTTTTTGCCAGGCCCACAAGGATTATAACATACTTCGCTCCATGTCGCGAGTAGGAACTCCAACAGATAACCCGATCATAGAAGCTTTGAACGGATGGATCAAAGAAGAATTGTTCCTCGACTTCGATCTGGCCCACGCAAAAGATGTTCCAGCTCTGTTGGACTCCTACGTCGACTTCTTCAATAACCGCCGTCTGGCTGCTGCTTTGGGCTATAGAAGCCCAGTTCAGTACAGGACCGAACTGGGCTTCTGTTAGCTGCGCTTTTTTGTGTCTACTTTTACTTGACAGATGCAGTCAAAATAACCGATGCGCAGGATGACATAAGAGATGACCTCAGCTCGCACGACCTGCGCAGGCTACTAAAGCGTTTGAATAAAGCAGGTGTGTATACATTCCCGCCCATAGAGACAAAATATAGATATTCTGTTCATCCGGAAGAATATCATCAATTTTGCAGATACTGCATTCCCCCAGATGATCGATACATAACCGCTGTCAATCAATTTAATAAAACGCTTGAGGAAATCGCCAAGTGGATCGAGGAGGGCGTATGAAGATGAAGTTCTATACCTGGAAAGATGTTGACCGGCAATTTTTATTGAAGCGTACTGTCTGGGAAAATACCATTATTTCTATCGATGTCTATCCCACTGACATAACTGTGTATGTAAAACCGGATACGCAAGATAAAGTGATAGAGATACTTCAGTCCCTATTTGGGTCCAACTATGACCCGATGACGAATAAAATCAATCTGGATATAGGGAACCAGGAACTTCCGGTTGCGATTCAGGAAGATGATGGTATATCGAGCAATAAAAAAATACTGCCGCTTTTTGCTAATGTTTTGTACCAGCCGTCATCCTACCCTGTCCAGGCCCCGGAAGATTTGGTTCGTCCCGTCATCGCATTCCATTCCTATAAGGGCGGTGTTGGGAGGACATTGTCGCTGCTGGCCTTTTCCAAAGCATGGACAACCGTCATGGAGAACAAGGACTCCAATCGTCTGTTGATTGTTGACTCCGACATAGAAGCTCCCGGTATGACTTGGCTTCAGCAAAATGCTTTGGAGGACACATTCAGTTATCTGGATCTGCTGACCCTAATCCAAGATAACAGGAATGTTGATGAGATTGTGAGTCTGGCCTGTTCTAAATTGAGACTCTCTACCATAACGGTTGAAACCGCGTCCCGTAAAGTCGAACATATTTTTATTCCGACTTATCGCTATGAGGAACAGTTGGTCGATTTGTACGCAACACCGGAAAGCATCGTAAACAGTAAGGGAAAAGAATATATTCTCGCCACAGTTCTTTCAAAGATTTGTGAACATCTTGGACTAAGTGCTGCTTTGGTAGATCTCCGGGCTGGAATCAGCGAATATTCGTCCTCCCTTCTGCTGGACCCCCGGGTAAAAAAGTATTTCGTTACGTCTACCTCAACACAATCTATCCGAGGTACTCAATTCCTTCTGAAATATTTGCTCAAGGGCCTCCCCATCACAGAGGAAACAGTGTTGCCCGAAATTTTCCTGAATATGATCCCGGACGCTCTGTCAGAGGGCGAAAAGGACAACATTCTCTCCGAACTGCTCCAGTACTATGAGCAGGAGACATTTGATGGCGAAGCCCCCCGGTTTACGGACAATGTCGTGACAGAGTTGCCTTTTGCAAGTGAGTTGATCCACCTGACCTCAGTGCGTCAAATTTTGCAAAACTTGTCTGGGAGAGAAATTTACCTGAAGATGGAGGAATTGATTAGGCAAAACTATAAAGATGATGCTATATCTGAAGAGATTAGTGCCAACAAGGAGAACCGTGAGGTTACCTTGGAAAAAATACACAAATTGGCATCTTCCCAGTTAACTGCGGAGAGCAATGCGGACTTTGACGTCCTGATGACGGCATCCCTGCAGTACCTCTCCAGAAAATACAATGATACCATCCCGACCACTGTTGTCATGGGGGCGAAAGGTTCAGGGAAAACGTTTCTATACCGAAAGATGTGTGAAGCACTGGAGTGGACTATCTTTTGCAGTAGCATAGGAGAAATAACGGATGCCGATGCTACTGGCCTCTTTTTACCGGTGATTGCCTCCAGAAATTCGCAACAGTTTACAAAAACCTTTCAATCCTGCATAAACAACATGAGAAAGCAACTTCCCGGTTGCAGCATCAATAATGGTATATTCTTAGACAATGCCAATAAAATAGAGCGTGAAAAAACTCAAGTCTCTGACTGGTTTTCTTTTTGGGAGTCCTTGCTTGTCAGTTCTATATACCCGCAGTATTCCACACTGCAGGAGGTTAACCAGGAACTGGACGCAAAGAATCAAAAGGTGATTTTCCTTATTGACGGTCTGGAAGATATCTTGACTAACATCTCCACAGACAAAAATGAGCAAGCAGCAGTCCAAATCCTGTGCCAGGATATCATCGCACAGTTAATTGCCAAATACCCACACATTGGAATCATCGTATTTTTGCGGCGTGATATGGCACAGGCAGCCATTGAGGTGAACTTCCAGCAATTTGCTCAGGCCAATGGGCAAGCGGAATTGAAGTGGTCCTCCAGCGATGCGCTGCGACTGGTGGTTTGGCTTGTGTCCAAGGCTGCACCAGAATTTTACAAGGATATAGGTAGAGTCGACCAGGCATCACAAAATGTGATTGATGATGCACTTGTGAAGTTGTGGGGAGCCAAGCTTGGAAAAGCCTCATCGAATGAGGCATACTCGTCCAGATGGATCTTGGCGGCGTTGTCGGATTTCAATGGGCAGTTGCAGGCAAGAGATATTATCCGTTTTTTGAATTATGCGTCCGTCCCTATGAAAAAGGCGACTTATTACGACCGCCTTATCATGCCTACGGAAATAAGAACAGCAGTTTCTACTTGTTCAAAAGAAAAAGTTGATGAAGTAAAACAGGAATATGCAGCGCTCCAACCAATTCTGGAAAAATTCGAAAATCTGACAGAGGAACACAAGACCCTACCGTTACTGCCTGAATACGCAGGGCTGAGTAGCGATGAAGAACGATCTATGATTCGAGAAGGATACTTGAAGAGAGACGGTGATAAATTCTATTTACCAGAAATCATTCGTCATGCTTTGGGATTCAAGTATAGTAAAGGAGCTCGTCCAAAGGTTCTGGCGTTCACGTTAAAATCATGATAGTACCCAGATGCACCGTCCTTCATGGGGGCCATAGGTAAAAATGAACTGCCCCCATTTGTTAGACAGTATGATATACTGGATAACAAGTGGGGTGCTTTATTATGCCAAAAGGAATACCAAACAAACGCTACACACCGGAGTTTAAGCAACAGGTTGTAGAGGCTGTCATGCAAGATGGTCTCAGCTACAAGGAAGCTGCCAGGCTTTATGACGTTCAAGGGCATGACCGAATTCAAAGTTGGGAACGGATTTATTTGGAAGAAGGTCCGGAAGGCCTTGCCGTAGAGCGTCGAGGGCGTAGAAGTATGGGAAGGCCGAAGAAACTGCCAAGCAAAGTGGAAGAGGATTTGCTTGCTGAAGTTCAGCGGCTGCGTGCGGAAAATGCTTACTTAAAAAACTTGCAAGCCTTGGTTTTGGAAGACGAGCGACGCCAGCACAAAAAGCGCAGGTAGTTCAAAAACTGAGGCAAGAATTCTCGCTGTCACTTCTGCTCGAAATCGCTCAACTTCCTCGTGCTACCTTCTACTATCATCTAAAACAGATGAGGGTACCAGACAAATACAAGGAAGTCAAAGCAGAAATCACCCTGATTTACCACGAGAACAAAGGACGGTATGGGTACCGCCGCATCACAACTGAGTTACATAACCGCGGATTTTCTTGCAATCACAAGGCTGTTCAGCGGCTTATGAGAGAACTGGGCTTAGTCTGCCGTGTCAGAATCAAGAAGTATCGTTCTTACAGAGGAGAAGTTGGTAAAATTGCTCCTAATTTACTGAATCGGGAATTCCATGCTGAAAAGCCAAGCCAGAAATGGGTCACTGATGTGACGGAGTTTAATCTCTTCGGCCAGAAACTGTACCTTTCTCCAATTCTGGATTTACACAATGGTTATCTGGTCAGCTATACGCTTTCTCAACGTCCCATTCTAAGCATGGTGACCACCATGTTGGAGAAGGCTTTTGAAACCATACCGGACGGAACAGATCTGATTCTCCACTCAGACCAGGGGTGGCAATACCAGCACAAGCAGTACCAGAGAATGCTCAGAAAGAAGAGCATCCGGCAAAGTATGAGCCGCAAAGGGAATTGTCTGGATAATGCTGTGATGGAAAATTTCTTTGGTCTACTCAAGAGTGAGCTGCTGTACCTCCAGAAATTCAAATCTATGGAACACTTCAAGCTGGAACTGCTGGATTATCTGGAATACTACAACAACCGCCGCATCAAAGCAAAGCTAAAGGGCTTGCCGCCTGCAATTCACAGACAACAAGCCCTTTCGGCTGCTTAAACAATTTTCTTTTTCAAATATTGTCTAACTTTTTGGGGTCGCTTCAAAACCCAATAGTCCTGCTAATAGTTCAGTATTATTTTCTATAATTTCTTCTATATCCAGTCAGTCCATTTTTGTTTACTCCCCCGCAAATTCTGAGTCATGTACAGGAGCAAAATGACTTGCATCTTCTCTTAATCTCAGGAAAATAGAGACAAAAAATATCTCCCACCCATTACCAATTATAGCCATTGGTAATGGGTGGGAGAATTTTTGACCACATTTTCAGTCACAGTGCGGCGTGGAACATATGGAATGGGGTGCCATCAAGAGTTATGAGTAGTGTCAAGGAATTTTCGCAAAATGGTTTGCAGGCTCTGGCATGAGAGAAGTCAGCCAGCAATGGAGGCGTCCTCAAGGGCAGCCTCCAGGTGCTTCATGTTCATGTACTTCTTGTTGCCCCACTGGGTGCCGGCCACATGGCGCAGCCGGGCGCAGACCAGCATGAGGGCAGAATTACCGTCCGGGAAACTGCCTACTACACGGGTGCGGCGACGGATCTCCCGGTTCAGTCGTTCAATGACGTTATTAGTACGGATGCGAGTCCAATGTTCACCAGGAAAATCGCAGTAAGTCAGCGTTTCCTCAATGCCATTCTCCACCTTCTTGGCAGCCTCCTTCAGCTTCATAGAGCGCAGTTGCTCCACCACGGCTTTGGCTTTCTCCCGGGCCGCTCTTTTGCTTTCCTGGGCGTGGATCGCTTTGAGCATCTTTGCCACCAGCTTCACCTTGGAGCGAGACGTGACCGAGAACACATTGCGGTAGAAGTGGACGGTACACCGCTGGTACTTGGCCTCTGGGAATACCTCTCCCACAGCTTCCAGCATACCAAGGCATTTGTCTCCAACCACTAGCTTGACCCCATCCAGGCCACGGCTGCGCAGCCATTGGAAGAAGCTTACCCAGCTGGCCTTGTCCTCTTTCATGCCTTCGGCGGCACCAAGAACCTCACGGTATCCGTCCTCATTCACCGCGATCGCCACCAGAATGGCCACATTTTCAAACTCTCCGCCCCAATTTCGGCGCAGGTAGATCCCATCTACATAGACATACGGATACCGCCCGCCTTGCAGAGGGCGGTTCTGCCAGTCTTCAATGTGGACATACGCTTTCTTGTTCAGTTCACTGATGGTGGACGGAGACACCTTGCTGCCCCACAGAGCCTCCGTAATATCCTCCACACGCCGGACGGATACTCCTGCCAGGTACATCTCAATGAGAGCTTCTTCCACACTGCTCTCCCGACGGCGATACCGCTCAATGATGGCGGTCTCAAAGGAGATCCCTTTGAGCTTGGGCACCTTCAGGGTAACGTCCCCGGAAGTGGTGGTGAGGTTGCGGCTGTAGTGGCCGCTGCGGTAGCCCTGTCGCTGCTCGTTACGCTCGTACCGGGCCGCCTGGGTCAGCTTCTCTGCCTCGGCCTCCAACAGCTCGTTGAGAGTTTCCTCTACGCTTCCACGCACAAGTTCCTTGAGCTGCCCCTTGATTACTTCTTCGTTCAGCTGTACAATCTTCTCGGACATGGTTTGCTGTCTCCTTTCAGAATGGTGTGTCGCGACTTCATTCTACCAGAGGGCTACAAACCATGTCTTCTTTTTTTACTTTTCAATTTGCGAAAATTATTGTACCTTATCGAGTCTGCAAACTAATTTGCGCATAACTCTTGATGGCACCTCTCTATATGCTCCTTGTCAGGCCGCTACATACCAGAAACCCAGCTCATGCTTGACACATAAGCTGGGTTTCTCGCCAGACAGAGGCCCCCCTTTCGGGGGATACCCTTTGTCTTTTTGGACTTATTTTTCATCAAGCAGGCCCTTTCAGCCGCTTCATGCAAGATGCTTCCGGAAAGCGGCTCAGCACAGCTTGGCCCCGGCCGGGATCTGATCGTCGATCATCAGCAGGTTCAGCTTTTCCTCGCCCTTCTCCGTGTGGACAGCGGAGATCAGCATCCCACAGCTCTCCTGGCCCATCATTTTCCGGGGAGGCAGGTTGACGATGGCCACCAGAGTCTTGCCCACCAGCTCCTCCGGCTTGTACCAGGCGGCGATGCCGGAAAGGATCTGCCGGTCGGTCCCGGTACCGTCATCCAGGGTGAAGCGCAGCAGCTTGTTGGACTTCTTCACCGCCTGACAGTCCTTTACCTTTACGGCTCGGAAGTCATTCTTGCAGAAGGTGTCGAAGTCCACCTTCTCAGTGAGCTGAGGCTCCACCTCCAGCGGAGGCAGGGCGGCCTTTCTGGCCTCCTGAGCGGCCTGCTCCAGGGCCTCCAGCTCCTTCTCGGCGTCGATACGGGGGAACAGGTTGTCCCCCCGGACCACGGTGGCGTCCTTGCGGAGGGAGCCAAACTGTCCGGCGCTCTCCCAGGTGGAACATTCCGCGCAGGCGCCGATCTGGCGCAGGATCTCCGCGGAGGACTCGGGAATGAAGGGGGTCAGCAGGACGGCGCACACCCGCAGAGTCTCCAGCAGGCGGTACATGACGCCGGCCAGGCGGGCGCCGTTGGCCTCCATGTCCTTGGCCAGCACCCAGGGGGCGTTCTCGTCGATATACTTGTTGGCCCGGGAGATGACCTTGAAGATCTCCGCCAGGGCGTTCTGGAAGGCGTAGTGCTCCATCTGCTCCTCATAGCGGTCCCGAAGGCCGGCAACCAGCTCCTCCAGCTCCCGATCCTTCTCCAGGTCGCCGGCCTGAGCGGCGGGCAGAGTGCCTCCGAAGTACTTGCCCACCATGGACACGGTACGGCTGAGCAGATTGCCCAGGTCGTTGGCCAGGTCCACGTTGATGGTGTTGATGAGGGACTCGTTGGAGAAGTTACCGTCCGAGCCGAAGGGGAAGGTGCGCAGCAGGAAGAAGCGCAGGGCGTCCACGCCGAAGTGCTCTGCCAGCAGGTAGGGGTCCACCACGTTTCCCTTGGACTTGGACATCTTGCCGCCGTCCAACAGCAGCCATCCATGTCCGAACACCTTTTTGGGCAAAGGCATCTCCATACTCATCAGCATGGCGGGCCAGATGATGGAGTGGAAGCGGACGATCTCCTTGCCTACAAAGTGGACATCAGCAGGCCAGAATTTCTCATAGTCATCATATTTGTCATTCAGGAAGCCCAGAGCAGTAGTGTAGTTGAACAGGGCATCCACCCACACATAGACCACATGGCCCGGGTCAAAATCCACAGGCACGCCCCAGGTGAAGCTGGTACGGGAGACGCACAGGTCCTCCAGGCCGGGCTTGATGAAGTTGTTCACCATCTCGTTCACCCGGGAGCGGGGCTCCAGAAAATCAGTGTCCTCCAGAAGGTGCTGGATCCTGTCGGCATACTTGGACAGACGGAAGAAGTAGGCCTCCTCCTCGGCGTCCACCACCGGGCGTCCGCAGTCGGGGCACTTGCCGTCCACCAGCTGGGACTCCGTCCAGAAGGACTCGCAGGGCTTGCAGTATTTGCCCACATACTTGCCCTTGTAGATGTCGCCCTTCTCGTACATCTTCTTAAAAATCTTCTGAATGGAAGCGACATGGTAGTCATCTGTGGTGCGGATGAAGCGGTCGTTGGAGATATTCATCAGCTTCCACAGGTCCTTGACCCCCTTGGGGCCCTCCACAATGTTGTCCACAAACTCCTTGGGGGAAACGCCGGCCTCCTTGGCCTTGTCCTCGATCTTCTGGCCGTGCTCGTCGGTGCCGGTGAGAAACAGCACGTCGCAGCCGGTCAGCCGCTTATAGCGGGCCATGGCGTCGGTGGCCACGGTGCAGTAGGTGTGGCCGATGTGCAGCTTGTCGCTGGGGTAGTAGATGGGGGTCGTAATATAAAATTTCTTTCGTTCCATGGGTCTCATTCCTCCCGATGAATTAGTACATGATGAGATCAGCGGACCGTAGGGTCCTGCGCCCGCTCCCCGGCTGCCCCGGGGGCAAAGCGGCTGTGAGACAGAGCGGTCAGTCCGCCCAGGGTACACAGCAGAAAGGCGGCGGTGAGCACCGCCCCGAACAGGGAGAGCCCGTCCGCCAGCGAGGCCCCGCCGAAGGCCAGCCCCAGCACCGCGAACAGGATGAAGCGCCGGGGATGGGGGCGCCGATAGAAAAAGGCCGCCTGCTGGTACAGGGCCAGCAGAAGGAACACACAGGTCAGCAGAGGAACGGACGACCGCAGCAGCACCGGATCCCGGGAGTATGTCTGATATACCTCCATCAGCCAGGGGAGGGCCGCGCAGGCGGGGAGAGCGGCCGGCACGCGGGTTTGCAGCCCAGTGACCGCCCGGTAGTTGTTCCGCCCGGAGACCAGGGCCCCCACCGCCCCCGCGAGGCAGGCGGCCACAGTCACCGCCAGGACGGCGGGCATGATGTGGTGGACGGGATCGGCCTGCCACGCCTGAAGCTGTTCCATCAGCTCAGGGAGTCCCAGCGCCGCGGCCAGCAGGAAACACATCCCCGCCGCCGTCATCAGGGTCATGTACCCTGTGGAGGGGCAGTGAAAGGCGCGCTCCGGCTCCTCCGGCGCGGACCCGCCGCGGCCCAGCAGAAGGGCCGCCAGCGCCAGCGCCGCCATCAGTCCCCACAGAGCCAGGGTCGCCGGCGCGCCGGCGGCGAACAGCTCTGTGACTGGGTCCAGGGCGGAGGTCCGCTGCCACAGGCGCAGGCCAAAGCCCGCCAGGCCGCCGGCCAGGGCCAGGGCGGGCAGAAGAATATAATGCTTTCCCATTGAAAACCTCCTCGATCACCGGGCCGTCAGGCCTGGCCTTCATTTCAGCTTCGGGTTCCCGGAGGACGTCCGTCCGCCGCCGGAGGGATCCCCAAACTGGAACCACAGGGCGATCATCAGCAGGACCAGACCCACAATGGCAATCACATTAGAGACTGCCTCGGGCAGCAGGCCGGCACGAAACATGGCCTCCGTCGCGGCCAGCAGGATCAGGGCAAACAGCAGGATGTTCCGGGTGGTACCGTTCATCCGTTTGCGGGTGCCGTCCGACGCGAACTCCGACTCCTCCACCGGCGCGTTCACCCGGCGCTTGGTCTGAGGGTGGCGCTTCTTGTGTTTCTTTTGGCTCATGGACTCAGTCATCCTCCTTCCAGATCACGGCTCCGCCTACAACCAGCGGACCGTCGTAAAAGACCACAGACTGCCCCGGGGTGATGGCCCGCTGGGGCTGGTCAAAGATGACGCGGCAGGTATCCGGGCCGGTCTGCTCCAGCAGAGCCGGCTGTGGCGCCATACGGTACCGGATCCGGGCCTGCACCCGGATGGGCCGGTCCAGCCGCCCGGTGGGAATCAGGTTCAGCTCCTTCCCCGTCAGCCCCCGGTGGAACAGCGCCTGGTTGTCCGACAGGACCACCCGGTTCTCCTGAGGGCAGACCTCCCTGACATAGAGGCGGCCCTGGTTGGAGGAGACCTTCAGCCCCCTGCGCTGGCCCACCGTATAGCGGATGATGCCCTCGTGAACGCCCAGCACCCGCCCCTCCGGGTCGCAGAAGGGGCCGGGGGGATAGGTCCGTCCGGTGTGGTGACAGAGGAACGCGGCGTAGTCCCCGTCCGGAACGAAGCAGATGTCCTGGCTGTCCCGCCTGCGGGCGCTGACCAGCCCCTGCTCCTCCGCGATGGCCCGGATCTCCTCCTTGGACAGACCGCCCAGCGGAAAGCACACCCGCTCCAGCTGGGCCTGGGACAGGGACCAAAGGACATAGCTCTGGTCCTTCTCCGGGTGGACAGCCCGTTTGAGCAGGACCCGTCCGCTGCCGGCGTCCCGCTCCGTCCGGGCGTAGTGCCCCGTGGCCAGACGGCCGCAGCCCAGCTGTCCGGCAGCCTCCAGCAGCGCGCCGAATTTGATGGTCCGGTTGCAGGTCACGCAGGGATTCGGAGTGCGGCCCTGCTCATACGCCCGGACAAAGGGCTCCATGACCCGCTCCCGGAAGGGACCGGACAGGTCCAGGGCGTGGTGGGGGATGCCCAGCTGGGCGGCGACGGCCCGGGCGTCCTGAATATCCTCCAAGATGTGGCACCGCTCCCCCTGGCCGGGGGCCAGCTCCTCCGGGGTAAACAGGCGCATGGTGACCCCCACCGTCTGCTCCCCCTGCTGCTGGAGCAGCCAGGCGGCCACCGAGCTGTCTACGCCGCCGCTCATCGCCACTGCAATGGAATCGCGCAAATGATCCTCCTCCTCAGCCCTGCCGGGTCAATTTTGATAGATGTTAAGTATACCACATTTTCAGGGGGGGTGCAACCGAAAGCAGACCGGAAGCAGGCCCTCTCCCCATAAAATACAGGAAAATGCCCCTCCTTCCCCTCTTGCGGCCTGGGTCCGCCTATGATAAAATAACTTGTTAAATCCTGTGAATATCAAATGTAGAGGGAGTGGACCCTTTTGTCGAATTACGAATCTGAGATCAAGCGCCGCCGCACCTTCGCCATTATCTCCCACCCGGACGCCGGTAAGACGACCCTGACGGAGAAGTTCCTGCTCTACGGCGGAGCCATCGCCCAGGCAGGCCAGGTCAAGGGCAAGAAGAACACCCGGGCAGCCACCTCCGACTGGATGGAGATCGAGAAGCAGCGCGGCATTTCCGTCACCTCCTCGGTGATGCAGTTCCAGTATGAGGGCTACTGCATCAACATCCTGGACACCCCGGGCCACCAGGACTTCTCGGAGGACACCTACCGCACCCTGATGGCCGCCGACTCCGCCGTCATGGTCATCGACGCGGCCAAGGGCGTGGAGGCCCAGACCCGGAAGCTGTTCAAGGTGTGCGCCATGCGGGACATCCCCATCTTCACCTTCATCAACAAGATGGACCGGGAGGCCCGGGACCCCTTCGAGCTGTGTGAGGAGCTGGAAAAGGAGCTGGGCCTGGACACCTACGCCATGAACTGGCCCATCGGCTGCGGCAAGGAGTTCAAGGGCGTCTATGACCGGCAGAACCGGAAGGTGATCCATTTCACCTCCAACACCAACGCCCGTGCGGCCACCGCCACGGAGATCGAGCCGGACGATCCCGCCCTTGCCGGTCTGATCGGCCAGGCCAAGCGGGACCAGCTGGTGGATGAGATCGAGCTGCTGGACGGGGCCTCTTGTGACTTCGACCTGGACCGGGTGCGCCACGGTAAGCTGTCTCCAGTGTTTTTCGGCTCCGCCCTGACCAACTTCGGTGTGGAGCCCTTCCTGGAGGAATTCCTCCGCATGACCACCGCCCCCCTGCCCCGGATGGCCGGGGACGATGTGATCGACTCCTTCGACGAGGACTTCTCCGCCTTCGTCTTTAAGATCCAGGCCAATATGAACAAGGCCCACCGGGACCGCATCGCCTTTATGCGCATCGTCTCCGGAAAGTTCGAGGCAGACCGGGAGGTCTACCATGTCCAGGGCGGCAAGAAGATCCGCCTGTCCCGCCCCCAGCAGTTGATGGCCGCCGAGCGGGAGATCATCGAGGAGGCCTATGCCGGGGACATCATCGGCGTGTTCGACCCGGGTATCTTCTCCATCGGAGATACCCTGTGCGCCCCCAGCAGGAAGTTCCGCTTCGATCCCATCCCCACCTTCGCGCCGGAGCACTTTGAGCGCATCCGCTCTGTGGACACCATGAAGCGCAAGCAGTTCCTCAAGGGCGTGGAGCAGATCGCCCAGGAGGGCGCCATCCAGATCTTCAAGACCCCCTATACCGGCATGGAGGAGGTCATCGTGGGCGTGGTAGGCACCCTGCAATTCGACGTGCTGGAGTACCGCCTGCGCAGCGAGTACAACGTGGAGCTGTACAAAGAGGGCCTGCCCTATGAATATCTGCGCTGGATCGTCCGGGAGGAGGACGCCCCCCCGCTGAAGGAGGAGGACCTGCTGCTGCCCAACGACGCCAAGCTGGTGGAGGACTATAAGGGCAATCAGCTGCTGCTGTTCGCCTCCCAGTGGTCCATCCAGTGGGTCAGCGACCGGAACAAGGGCCTGAAGCTGGCGGAGTTCGGCGGCGCGAAATTTTAAAAAGGGGACAGGAACATGAGACCAAAGCTGATCCTGACGGACCTGGACGGAACCCTCCTGCGGGAGGACAAGAGCCTCTCCCCCGTCAACCGCGCCGCTCTGGAGCGGGCCGCCGCCCAGGGGGCGGAGGTGGTGCTGGCCACCGGCCGCTTTTACGGCGGGATCCCCCAGGAGCTGCGGGACCTGCCCTTTCTGCGGTATTTCATTCTGATGAACGGAGCCAAGATCTATGACCGCCGGACGGACAGGGCGCTGGGCCGGGCGGAGATCCCGTGGGAGACGGCGGAGGCGGTCATCGATCTCCTGGAGCCGCTGAACTGCTCGGTGGACTGCTTTCAGAACGACCGGGGCCTGATGGCCCGGAAATACTATGACCATTTGGAGCAATATGTCACCCATCCGCCCTCCTTCGCCCTGGTCAAGCGCACCCGCGAGGCGGTGGATGACCTGAAGGAGGCGGTGCTGGCCGGAGGCGGCTCCGTCCAGAAGCTCCAGGCCTATTTCCCCGATCTGGCCCTGCGGCCCAAGGTGATGGAGCAGTGCAAGCTGGCGTTCCCAAATCTGGTCCAGGCCATCTCCATGCCCGCCAACCTGGAGTTCAACGCCCCGGACGCCACGAAGGGAAAAGGACTGCGCACCCTGTGCCGCTGTCTGGGGATCGATCCCCGGGAGGCCGCGGCCTTCGGCGACGGGACCAACGACCTGAGCCTTCTGCGAGAGGCCGGGATCGGGGTGGCCATGGCGAACGGCGCCCCGGAGACGCTGGTGGCGGCCGATCTGACCGCCCCCTCCAATGAAGAGGACGGGGTGGCACAGATCCTGTCCCGCTGGTTCCCTGAAAACACATAAAAAAACCGGGAGAGCGGCGCTCTCCCGGTTTTCATTCTCTCTCCTGCTCCAGCTCCCCGTCTGAAGCCTGAGCCTGGGGTTGGATGACGGTCAGGTCCCAGTACCGCAGCAGCGCGGCCGCCAGTACCAGAAGGGAGGCCCAAACATTGATCCTGGCGGAGCAGCCGGCGGCTCCTCCGGGATCCGGCACGCTTCTCCAGGTCTCCAGCGCCAGCTTGAAAAAGAAGGCCAGCGGCGGCAGGACCAGTGCGCCAGCGGCGCGGCGCAGGCCGCCGATCTCCAGAAACGCCCCTCCTCCGGAGTGCGCAGACAGGCTCTCCCGCCGGAGCCGGGCAGCCCGGCAGGAGAGGAGCAGGGTGAAGAGCAGCAGCGACAGACAGACCAGCACGGTATTCAGCGTGTCTCGGGCCTCTGCCTCCCCAGAGGACGGCGTGAGATCGCAGCCGGCGCGGTATTCCATGGCGTCACCTCCTGACACAGCCTATGCCGGAACGGGAAAATGGGCACAAAAATCCGGGAAAAGCCGGAAAAAATTTAGGAAAATGTGAATTTTTCTTGGGACGTCTAGACAGGCGGGCCTCAGTTGAGTATGATATACACGGATCGAAATTTGACCAAAGCGAAAGGCCGGCCGGGCGCGGGACGCCCGGTGGCACGGCCTGGGAGGTAGCCATGCGGCGAAGCTATTTGGGCGGGGTACACCCCGCTTCCTATAAAGAGAGCACCAGACGCAAGCCCATCGTCCCCCTGGAGGAGGCGCCCAAGCAGGTGGTCATTCCCCTTACCATGTGCAGCGGCGGCGGAGCGGTCCCGGTTGTCCGGCCCGGGGACCCGGTGACGGTGGGTCAGGTCATCGCTAAGCCGGAGGGCAGCGGCGTCTATGTCCACGCCAGCGTCTCCGGCCGGGTGCGCGCCATCGAGCCCAGACCCCATCCCTGGGGCGGAAGCTGGGACGCCATCGTCATCGACAACGACGGGAAGGACACCCCCTGTCCCGATCTGCCGGAGCCTATGGACTGGTCCCGGATGGACCGGAACGAGGCCCTGGACCGGATCTGCCGGGCGGGGATCACCAGCATGGGGGGCGGCGCCAGCCCCACCCACCTGCGCCTGCGCCAGGCGGTGGGCCGGGTGGACACCCTGATCGTCAACGCCGCCGAGTGCGAGCCCTATCTGACCGCCGACCACCGGCTGCTGCTGGAGAAGGGGGACCAGGTCCTCCAGGGGGTGCAGATGATGGCCCGGCTGCTCCGGGTGGAGCGGGCGGTTCTGGTCGTGGCCGGAGACAAGCTCAACGCGGTGGAGTTTTTGGAGCGCCGCCTGCGCCGGAAGAAGCGGGCGGTGGAGCTGCTCACCATCCAGACCCGCTATCCCCTGGGCATGGAAAAGCAGCTGATCCGCACCGTGACCGGGCGTGAGGTACCGCCCGGCCAGTCGGCGCTGGATGTAAAATGCTCCGTATTCAACGTGGCCACGGTGTATATGGTGCGCTCCGCCCTGATGAAGGGGAGCCCCCTGACCCACCGGGCGGTGACGGTAAGCGGCGGCGCGGTGGCCCGGCCCCGGAATCTCTGGGTTCCCATCGGGACCCCCCTGCGCTGCCTGCTGGAGTCGGCCGGCGGCCTGCGGGAGGAGCCCGCGGTCATCCTCACCGGCGGTCCCATGACCGGGACGGTGCAGGGGGACCTGGAGGCCCCGGTGGTGAAGAACACCAACGCCCTGCTGTGTCTCACCGACCAGGAGCACAATTCCGCCAGCCAGACGGAGACGGTGTGCGTCCGCTGCGGCCACTGTGTCTCCAGCTGCCCCATGAACCTGAACCCGGTGTCGGTCTACCGGGCCATGCGGATGGGGGAGCGGGAACGGCTTCCTGAGCTTCATCTGGAGGACTGCATGGAGTGCGGCTGCTGCTCCTATATCTGTCCCTCCCATATCCCCCTGGCGGACCTGGTCCGCCAGGCCAGACAGCTTCCAAGGGAAGGAGGCGAGCAGGAATGAGCCAGAACGGACCTGTGATCCGCCGGTCATCCCCGCAGATCTCCCAGGTGTCCAGCATCTCCTCCACGATGCTGGATGTGATCGTGGCCCTTCTGCCCGCTCTGGGCATGGCGGTCTATCTGTTCGGCCCCCGGGTGCTGGCCCTGACCCTGGTGTCAGTGGCGGCCTGTGTGGGGGCGGAGTACGGCTACCGCCGTCTGATGGGGCTGAGCAATACGGTGGGCGACCTGTCCGCCTGTGTCACCGGCCTGCTGCTGGCTATGAGCCTCCCGGTGACCGCCCCCTACTGGGCGCCGGTGCTGGGCGGCGTCTTTGCCATCGTGGTGGTCAAGCAGTTTTACGGCGGGCTGGGACGGAACTTTATGAATCCCGCTCTGGCGGGACGGGCGCTGCTGTGCACCTTTCCCGGGCTGATGACCACCTGGGTGGACGCGTTCCAGAAAACTCCTCTGTTTGGACCGGTGGACGCGGTCTCCTCCCCCACTCCAATGGCCCTGCTCCACACCGGAGAGCTGCCCGGCCTGACCCTGAGCCAGATGATGCTGGGACAGCACGGGGGCGCGATGGGCGGCGTGCCGGTGTTCATGCTTCTGCTGGGCGGGGTATACCTGGTTGGGCGGCGTGTGATCTCCCCCCGCATCCCCCTGTCCTATCTGGGGACCGTCGCCCTGCTGACCCTGCTTTTCCCCCGGGGCGACGGGGGCGCGCTGGCCTGGATGACCGCCCAGCTGTGCGGCGGCGGGCTGGTGCTGGGGGCGGTATTCATGGCCTCCGACTATACCACCACACCGGTCACTCCGGTGGGACAGACCCTGTTCGGCGTGGGCTGCGGCCTGCTGACCGTACTGCTGCGCTATTTCGGCTCCTACCCCGACGGAGTGGGCTGGGCCATCCTCACCATGAACTGCTGCGTGTGGCTGCTGGACCGGGCCGCCCTGCCCCGGCGCTTCGGCGTGGGCCGCTTTGAAGCTGTGCGGGGCTGGGTAGCGCAGCTGCGCGCCAGCGCGGCAGCCATCCATTTCGTGCCGCCCAAGGTGAAATTCCTGGCCCGCGCCGGAGACGGAACGATGCCCGGCGAGGGCTATCTGGACGAGCTGCGGGGCTCTGTGCGGCAGTGGGCGGCTCTGGCCGCGGTGTTTGCCGTGACCTGCGGCATGGTGTTCGGGGTCCACCGTGTGACGGACTACGCCGCCGTCCGGGCGGAGACCTCAGCCCAGCAGACCCTGCTGGCCCAGGTCATGCCCCAGGCCACCGTCCGCTCTGAAACTCCGTACCGCGCGCCCGGCGCGCTGAGCATCACGGCCGGTTATAACGACGGCGGGCTGGTGGGCTACTGTGTGGAGGTCCAGGCCAACGGCTTTGGCGGCGTACTCACCGCTGTAGTGGGGGTCAACACCAACGGCGAGGTCACCGGCGTGGCGGTCACCGATCACCGGGAGACGGTGGGCGTGGGGACGCAGGCCACGGAGAGCGGTTACCTCAGCCAGTACACCGGGCGTTCCGGCACCATCCGGCCCTCCGGCCCCAATGCGGTGGAGGCGGTGTCCGGAGCCACCGCCACATCAGAGGCGGTCACCGCCTGTGTGAACCAGGCTCTGGCCATTGTTGCCAGCCTGGATACGGAGGGAGAAGTGGACTATGTGGACGGCGAGGTCTGACCGGGATCAACAGAGAGGAGGCGGCCGGATATGACGGCAGTTCAGCTGGCAGGGATCGCTTTGGCGGCCCTGCTGTCGGAAAACTTTATTTTGGTCAGCTGCCTGGGGATCGGCTCCAGGACCCAGGCGTTCCGGGATCCCCTGGACGCCTGGCGCACCGGATACAGCCTGACGGCGGTGATGGTCCTGACCGCGCTGGCCGCCTGGGTGGTGAACCAGCTGCTGCAGCACTTTGCCCTGAGCTATTTCCAGACGCTGGCCTTTGCCCTGACAGGGCCCCTTGTGGTAGCCGGCCTGCGGTATTTTCTGCGGACCTGCATCCCGGAGCTGTCCCGGCGGATGGATGAGAACCTGGCCTCTGTCACCTCCAACTGCGCGGCTATGGGCACAGCGCTGCTCATCGCCCAGCGGGGGTACGGCCCGGGCGGCGCGTTTCTCTACGCCCTGTTCGGCGGAGCCGGCGCCACGGTGGCCATGATGTGCTTCTCCGGCCTGCGGCGGGAGGTCAGCCTGACCAGCTGCCCCCGGTGCTTCCAGGGCCTGCCCATCAATCTGATCACCGCCGGGCTGATGGCCCTGTCCCTGGTCGGCTTCTACGGCCTTCACCTGAGCTGAACCGGATTCCAAGCAAAATGGCCCCTGGAGTTTTCTCCAGGGGCTCTGTTCTGCCGTCAGGCCATCACAAAAAAAGACGTCCCCTCTCCGGCGCGGCCGAAGAAGGGACATCTTGAATCGTATGGGAAATTACTTGTGATCCACAGAGTACATGTGCTCGATCAGCTCCAGCACCTTGTTGGAGTAGCCGATCTCGTTGTCGTACCAGGACACGACCTTCACGAAGGTGTCGGTCAGGGCAATGCCGGCGTCGGCGTCGAAGATGGAGGTGCGGGTGTCGCCCAGGAAGTCGGAGGACACGACGGCCTCGTCGGTGTAGCCCAGGATGCCCTTCAGCTCGCCCTCAGAGGCGGCCTTCATGGCGGCGCAGATCTCCTCGTACTTGGCGGGCTTGGCCAGGTTGACGGTCAGGTCCACCACGGACACGTCCAGGGTGGGGACACGCATGGACATACCGGTCAGCTTGCCGTTCAGCTCGGGGATGACCTTGCCCACGGCCTTGGCAGCGCCGGTGGAGGAGGGGATGATGTTGCCGGCAGCAGCGCGGCCGCCGCGCCAATCCTTCAGAGAGGGGCCGTCCACGGTCTTCTGGGTGGCGGTGGTGGAGTGAACGGTGGTCATCAGGCCATCGGTGATGCCCCAGTTGTCGTTCAGGACCTTGGCGATGGGGGCCAGGCAGTTGGTGGTGCAGGAAGCGTTGGAGACGAACTTCATGTCGGGGGTGTACTTGTCCAGGTTGACGCCGCAGACGAACATGGGGGTGTCATCCTTGGAGGGAGCGGACATGATGACCTTCTTGGCGCCGGCGTCCAGGTGGCCCTGGCTCTTCTCCTTGGTCAGGAACAGGCCGGTGGACTCCACGACATACTCAGCACCCAGCTTGGCCCAGGGCAGGTCGGCGGGATTGCGCTCGGCGGAGACGGGGATCTCCTTGCCGTTGACGATGATGGAGCTCTCAGTGTAGCTGATCTCAGCGTCGCACTTGCCGTGCATCGTATCATACTTCAGCATATAAGCCAGGTAGTCGGCGGGGCACAGATCGTTGATGCCCACGATCTCGATCTCGGGGTGGTTCAGGCTCGCGCGGAACACCATGCGGCCGATACGGCCGAAGCCATTGATGCCAACTTTAATGCTCATGTTGAACAATCTCCTTTTTGATAAACTTCCATGGTTAGAACTGTTTTCTTTGACAGCTGATATTATATCCCGATTCTGTGCGTTTGGATAGTGATTTTTTTCATAGAAATTATCGAATTTTTTCGCAAGAATTAGCTATACAGCAGGAATAAGGCGAATCTTATGTAAAAAACAGCCCGTCCCATTCCCGTTTAGCTTCGGGTTGAGCGGGAAAGCCGGCTGCCCCCACCGGCGGGCCGCACCGCCGCCAGTTCTGTGCCGCGATCACTTTTCACAGCTGCCGCAATAATTTTTGACTGCATACTTGTGATCGACCGCGGTTTTTGATATACTAAATTTTACAATTGAGTTTATCTGCTATTTTGGCACAAGCTATTGCTTGCAGAGATGGAAAAGACGGGACTATATGCTGCGCAAAAGGGCTCTGCCACAGGAGGGACTATGTCTGACGCCAATCAAACCACTAATCTGGAGCAATTTCCGGACAGTGCCATAGAGGTGGTCCACGGAAAAGTGCAGCGGCTGAACCGTGTCGCCATGCACTGCTTTCCAGAGCTGAGATCCGGGATGGAGCTTCCCGGCTTTCTGTCCACGCCCCTGGAGGACCCGGACGGAGCAGGCACCTTCACTCATCAGGGTATCCTGTATTTGTTCAGCCGGGTGGCCGGAGCCGAGGGCAGTCTGCTTCTGGTGCGGCCCGCCCCCAAATCCGGCCTGACAGACCGGCAGCTGGACGGCTTCGTCCGTCAGATGCGCGGTTTTCTCCAGGAGGTCCTGCTGGAATTTCAAAGCACCGCCGGACAGGAGCACGACAGCGCCTTCAACCGGAGCTTCTTTCGTATGTACCGCCTGCTGTCCAATCTGGATTTCATGCGGGGGATGGACAGCCCGTCTGGGACGCCCTTCCACCCCATTACGCTGGACCTGGCGGGTCTGTGCCGCCGGCTGACGGAGGAGGCCGCCTTTCTGCTCCGGGAGGCAGGAGTGCAGCTCCGCTTCCAGTGCGAGACGGCCTCCCTGCTGATCCCGGGCGACCCGGCGCTGATCCAGAAGCTGCTGCTGACCCTGATCTCCAACAGCGCCAAGTCGGCCCGGCCGGGAGAGGTGACGCTGACGCTGGAGCGCCGCGGCGAACAGGCGCTGCTCCGGCTGGGCGACCGGGGAGAGGGCAGCTGTCTGGATGCGCTCTCTCCCCCGAAAGAGGCCGGCGCAAGGATCCCGGCCCCCGGGGACGGCGCGGGAATGGGCCTTGCCATCGCGCGCCATATCGTGGAGCTCCATCAGGGGACGCTTCTGCTGGGTGAGCGGGATGGCGGCGGGATGCTGGCGCTGGTCTCCCTGCCCACTGGGCCGCTGCGGATGGACCTGGCTGTCCACACACCGGCGCCGGAAGCGGCCGGAGGCATCTCCCCCGTACTGATGGAGCTGGCCGACGTGCTTCCCCTCTCCCTGTTCCATCTGGAGGAATGATATACCAAATCAAAACAGCCCTGGAGCGGCGCAGCGCCGCTCCAGGGCTGTTGTTTCCCCTCTTCCGGTCACATCCAGGCGATCACCTGGTACATGAGCGCGAAGTGGCACACCGAACCCAGCAGGATAAACACATGAAAGACCTCATGGCAGCCAAAGCGGGGGTTGTTCCGCCCCGGCCACTTGACGGCGTACAGCACGCCCCCCACCGTGTACAGCAGGCCTCCGGCCAGCAGCCAGGCAAAGCCCGCCGCGGGCAGGGCTTGGTACAGGGGGACGATGGCGAAAATGGCCAGCCACCCCATCAGCAGATAGATGGCGCTGGTGAGCCAGCGGGGGATCTCCAGCCTGGCCACGGTGAGCGCCATGCCCACCACGCCCACGGCCCACACCGCCGCCAGCAGGGCCGGTCCCCCAGACTGCCGCAGCGCCACCATACACACCGGCGTATAGCTCCCGGCGATAAGCAGATAGATCGCGCAGTGGTCGTACTTCCGCAGGGCCCGCCGCCCGGCCACCGATGTGTTGACACAGTGGTAGAGGGTGCTGGCGGTATACAGCCCCGTCATGGACAGGCCATAAATCAAAAAGACCGCGAACAGCAGTCCGCTCCCCCGCAGGGCGGCCAGACGCAGCAGAAGCGCCGTCCCCACCGCCGACAAAACGGCCCCCGCCCCGTGGGTGATGGCCGACCAGGGCCGCAGCCCGTCATAGGGGTCCCGAACCTCCCGATGACGCGCCCTCCGGACCGAAACCGGCGCCCGCATGGTCATTGCCGACTGTCTCATACAAACCGCTCCCTTCCAGCGCCGGGTCCGTCCCCTATACGCCGCTGTCTGTATGATCTAGTATAATCTCTTTGGCCGCAGTTATCAATATCAAAAATTACTAAATCTAATATTTAATATCATATTTATAGGCTTCGTTCTCCATCCGCCGCTACGCTGGCCGAACCTGTATCCGGTCCCCCTCGGCCACCACCCGGAGGGTCCCGCCGGAGCACAGCGCCCCCTCCAGCAGCAGGTCGGCGGCGGGATCCTCCACCTGGGCCGCGATGGCCCGCCGCAGAGGCCTGGCTCCGTAGTCCCGATCGCCTCCCGCCTGGGCCAGCAGCCGGACGGCCTCCTCCTCCACCTGGAGGGACACCCCCAGGGCGGACAGCCGCTCTCCCGTCTGGTCCAGCAGCTGCCGGGTGATGGCGGCCAGACTGTCTCCGTCCAGTGGGTGGAACACCAGGGTCCCGTCCAGCCGGTTCAAAAACTCCGGGGCAAAGGTCCGCCTGGCTTCGGCCAGTACCGCCCTCTCCACCTCCGCCCGGTCGGTCCCCTCCTCCGGCAGGAAGCCCAGCCGCCCCTGGGCCCGGAAGTGCCGCGCCCCCAGGTTAGAGGTCATCACCAGCACCGTGTTCCGGAAATCCGTCCGCCGCCCCTGGGCGTCGGTGAGCACCCCCTCCTCCATCACCTGGAGGAGGATGGACCACACATCCCGGTGGGCCTTCTCCAGCTCGTCCAGCAGCACCACAGACCAGGGATTCCGCCGCACCCGCTCGGTCAGCTGCCCGCCCTCGTCGTGTCCCACATAGCCGGGGGGCGAACCGATGAGCCGGGAGACGCTGTGTCCCTCCATATATTCGGACATATCGAAGCGGAGCAGGGCGTCCTGACTGCCGAACAGGGCGGCGGCCAGCGCCCGGCACAGTTGGGTCTTGCCCACCCCGCTGGGGCCCAGCAACAGGAAGCAGCCCACTGGGCGGCGGGGGTCCTTCAGGCCCAGCCGCCCCCGGCGCACCGCCCGGGCCACGGTCCGGGCGGCCTCGTCCTGGCCCAGCAGCTCCCGGTGGAGGCTCTCCTCCAGGGTGGCCAGCGCCTGCCGGTCCCGCTCCGTGGGGTCGCTCACCGGCACCCCGGTCCATTGGGACAGGACCGCCCGGATGTGCTCCTCCCCCACTGCCCTGGGGGCGTGCTCCGCCTGCCAGCGGCGCTTTCCCGCCTCCAGCTCCCGGCGGAAGTCCCCCTCCGCGTCCCGGAGCATGGCCGCCTCCTCAAAGTCCTGCTTTCGGATGGCCTCCGCCAGCTTCCGTCCCGTCTGGACCGCCCGCTCCTCCAGCTTTTGCAGTTCCTCCGGCAGGACCCGTGTGGACAGCCGCGCCCGGGAGGCCGCCTCGTCCACCAGGTCAATAGCCTTGTCCGGCAGGAAGCGCTGGGGCAGATAGCGGATGGACAGATCCACCGCCGCTGTCAAGGCTCCATCGGTGATGGTCAGGTGGTGGTGCGTCTCGTACCGGCCCCGCAGCCCCCGGAGGATAGCCAGCGTCTCTTCCCGGGAGGGCTCCCGGACTGTGACCGGCTGGAACCGCCGCTCCAGGGCGGAGTCCTTCTCAATATACCGCCGGTACTCGTCCAGAGTGGTGGCCCCCAGCACCTGGATCTCCCCTCGTGAGAGGGCGGGCTTCAGGATGTTGGCCGCATCGATGGCGCCCTCCGCCGAGCCAGCTCCCACGATGGTGTGCAGCTCATCGATAAAAAGGATAATATTCCCTGCCCGGCGCACCTCCTGAAGCACGTGCTTCAGCTTCTCCTCGAACTCCCCCCGGTACTTGGTTCCCGCCACCATGGCGGACAGGTCCAGGGCGCACACCCGCTTGCCCAGCAGATGGGCCGGGGCGGCGCCGTCGGCGATGGCCAGGGCCAGCCCCTCCGCCACCGCAGTCTTTCCCACACCAGGCTCCCCGATAAGGGCCGGGTTGTTCTTGGTCCGGCGGGAGAGGATCTGGATCACCCGGTCCAGCTCCTCCTCCCGGCCGATCACCGGATCCAGCCGCCCCTCCGCCGCCATCCGGGTCAGATCCCGGGCGCACTGGTCCAGCTGGCGGGTGTCGCCGGAGACCCGCTCCGGCTCCCGGCTCCGCATGGGGCGAGGCGCGCCATCCTCGCCCCCCAGAGCGGCGTACACCGCCCGGCGCAGGCCCTCCCGGTCCACCTCACAGGCCCCCAGCAGGCGGGCCCCGGAGCTGTCCGGCTCCAGAAGCACCCCCAGCAGCAGGTGCTCCGCCCCCACCGCCGGACCGCCCAACCGCCGGCACTCCTCCGCCGCCCGGCGGATGACCTGGCAGCACCGGGGCGTCAAGCCCTGGCGCAGGGTGGGGCCAGGCGCCCCGGTGCCCACCATCTGTACAACGGCCGCCCGCAGCGAGCGGCTGTCCGCTCCCGCCTCCCTCAGAAGGCTGGCCGCCAGGCTGTATTCCTGGCAGGCCAGGCCCAGCAGAAGGTGCTCGCTGCCCACATAGCAGTGCCCCAGCCGGGCCGCGTTCTCCTGGGCCAGCCGGATGGCCCCCAGAGCTGTGGATGTAAACCGGCTGTCCGCCATCTCCCATCGCCTCCGTGACTTCTGTTCCAAAGAAATTCCCCCCGTCTCTCCATCTGTCGGGCCGGGACCTGCGGCCGCCGGCGCTTTTTTAACTATGCCCGCTTTTCAGAAAAATTAGCATTGCATTTTCAAAAAGATGTGATAAAATAAGAGATACATTCTAAGGGAGGTGTATTTCCAATGGCTTATGTCATTAGCGATGCTTGCATCAGCTGTGGTTCCTGCGCGGATGCCTGCCCCGTGGGCGCCATTTCTCAGGGTGATGATCATTACGTGATCGACGCCGGTGCTTGCCTGGACTGCGGTTCCTGCGCTGGTACCTGCCCCATGAGCGCCATTTCTGAGGGCTAATCGCTCCTCGAAACGGAAAAGAGCAGCTCCGGCCCACCGGCCGGAGCTGTTTTTTATTTCACCCGGAAGGAGCCTGCTATGGGATACCTGACCCGCGCCCTGATCTGCCGGAAATGGGCGTCCAACCGCCGGAGGGACGCCGTCCGCCTGGCCTCTCAGCCTCTCCCCACAGGGGTGGAGGTCCTGGAGGGCCTCCCCTATCTGTCCGGCAGCCACCCCATGCACACGTTGAACCTGTACCGCCCACTTGGAGCAGACGGCTCTCTGCCTGTGATCGTAGACATCCATGGAGGCGGCTGGATGTACGGCGACCGGGAGCTGAACCAGGCCTACTGTATGTACCTGGCCTCCCAGGGGTGGGCCGTCATGGGCATGAGCTACCGCCTGCTCCCCGAAGTAGACCTTCGTGAGCAGATCCAGGACGTCTTTGCCAGCTTCCACTGGCTGGAGCGCCATGCCGGCACATACGGTCTGGATCTGGACCGGCTCTGCCTCACCGGGGACTCCGCCGGGGGACATCTGGCCGGGCTGGCCGCCTGTATCCAGCTGGACTCCTCCCTCCAGGAGTTGTACGGAGCCGTCCCCCTGGCCCACCCCTTCCGGGCCCTGGCCATCGCCCACGGGGTATGCGATGTCTACCGCTTCAACGTTCTCAAGCCCCATTTGGACAGGGCAGTCACCCGGGAATACCTGCGGATGCTGTTCGGCCCCGCTGGCCCCTCCTCCCCCCTGTGGGGCCATGCCAGCTTTGAGGATACCGCCCCAGGCCTGTCCCTTCCCCCCATCCTGGTCATCGCCAGTGAGCCTGACCGCTACTACCGCCAGAGCCGCCGGCTGATCGACTGGCTGGACCGCTCCCCCCTGGAGCACGAAACTCTGCACTGGACCCGCGCCCAGGGGGAGCGCCTCACCCATGTCTTCGAGGTCAGCCACTGGGACTGGCCGGAGAGCCGGGAGACCAACGACCGCACCCTGGACTTTTTCCGCCGGGCCTGCGCCGCACCTGAACAGGCCGCGGAGGAATAGGCATTTTTCCCATCTCGCCTTGTATTTTCCACAGTTTATGCTATACTGTGCGTGGTCCCCTCTGTTTCAGCATTGGGGCCGTCTTTTTCCCAAGATCCGTGAATTTCCCGAAAGGAGCCCGTTCCCATGTATGACTCACGCGCCAGCGGTGTCCTGCTGGCTGTCTCCTCTCTGCCCGGTCCCTATGGTATCGGCTCTCTGGGCGCGCCCGCCCGCCGGTTCGTGGACTTTTTGGCGGATGCCGGCCAGACCTATTGGCAGATCCTGCCCCTGGTCCTGTCTCTTATACACATCTCCGAGCCCACGAGACGCGTAGTAATCT
>OWJB01000177.1_pt1 | contig 25239 bp, 27 predicted proteins | sample 1732861 | NCBI WGS metagenome assembly OWJB01 (sample SAMN05065762, study PRJEB22554) | human gut metagenome | biome: ENVO:2100002; feature: ENVO:00000062; material: ENVO:00002003 | host: Homo sapiens | place: USA
TAGCACAGCCCTTGGAGAGGGGCTCTAATAACTACTACTCTATAATACAAGGAGAACACATGAGGATCCAAAAAACATCACAGCAGCCCGCTGGCAGCGGCCTGCTGCCCGGCCATCTGGAGGACATCAACCGGCTGAGCCGGGCCTCTCTATCTGCACAGGAGGTATATGCCTTCTCCCTGTGCCTATGTGACAACGAGGTGGACCGGGACCAGGAGCGGTTTCCGGAGAAAACTCTGGAGCAGCTGGCCCCTCTGTTTGTGGGTAAGAGCGGGCTGTTCGACCACAGCTGGAGTGCGCGGGGCCAGGCTGCCCGGCTCTACCGCACGGAGGTGGTGCGGGAGCCGGAGCGACTCACCCAGGCGGGGGACGGCTACTGCTGGCTGAAGGGGTGGGCCTATATGGTGCGCACCCCGGACAACCAGGGTCTGATCGCGGAGATCGAGGGAGGTATCAAAAAGGAGGTCAGTGTGGGCTGTGCCGTGAAGCGGGCGGTATGTTCCATCTGCGGCGCGGAGCGCGGACAGAGCTGTGGACACAAGCCCGGAGAGGTCTATGACGGGGCGCAGTGCTTTTTTCAGCTGGAGGAGGCCGTAGACGCCTATGAGTTCTCCTTTGTGGCGGTGCCTGCCCAGCCCAGGGCCGGTGTGGTAAAGGGGCTTTGTCCCACTGGAGAGGGCGCGCAGACCCTCCGTGAACTGGCGGCCGGAAGGGACGGGTGTGTCCGGGAGCTGGAGGTGCTGGAGCGGGAGGCCGCTCTGGGCCGAAAGTGGCTGTCCTCCCTCCGGGAGGAGGTGGTACGGCTGGGGACGCTGGCAGACGGCAGTTTGGACCAGAACGTGCTGAAGCAGATCGCGGACAAGCTGGACGCGGAGGAGCTTCAGGCCCTGAAGGGGGCCTATCAGGCCAGAGCCCGGGAGCGCTATCCCCTACCGGTCCAGCTGGAGTATGCCCAAAAATCAGAGGAGGAGCCCCGGGAGGACGGAGCGTTTTTGATCTGAAAACAAACAAGGAGGAGTCAGTATGAGCAAGGTATCATTTGAGGACATCGGAATGGTAACCGCCACCTTCACGGCCCGGGAGGATGTGAAGTCCGGCCAAGTGGTGAAGATCACTGGAAACGGTGAGGTGGGGGCCTGCGCGGATGGAGACGCCTTCTGTGGGCTGGCCCTGTCGGTGCGGAGCGGGTTCGCCGGGGTACAGGTGAAGGGATTCGCCTGCGTACCTACCTCTGGCACGGTGACGCTGGGTCGGGTGAAGCTGGCCGCCGACGGGGCCGGCGGTGTGAAGCCCGCCTCCGCCGGAGGCACAGAGGTCCTGGTGGTCAGCGCGGACAACAGCGGTCACACCGCCGTGGTCTGCCTGTAAGTTAAAAAAGGAGGCTTTGAATATGGCAAATCATTGCGACACCATCAAGCTGGAAAAGGGGATGTATCAGGAGGCGGGCCGCTCCTTTACCCAGGTGCTGGAGCGGCTGGACCCCTCCGAGCAGTATAAGGGGACCGGCATGGAGGGGCTGGACGCCTTTCAGCGGCAGCTGAAGCGCTTTGACATCAAGGTGCGGGGCACCGCCTCCGACCCGGTGGAGAAGTTCTTCCGCACTGCGAACTCCGCAGTGCTCTTCCCAGAGTACATTGCCCGCTCGGTGCGCCAGGGCATGGAGGAGGGGGATCTGCTCCCCTCCATCACCGCCGCCACCACCCGGTTCGAGGGGATGGACTACCGCTCCATCACCGCCCAGGCCGGAGGGGACAGCAAGGAGCTGAAGGCGGTGGACGAGGGCGCATCCATCCCCGCCACCACCATTCAGGTGCAGGCCAATCTGGTGAAGCTGCGCAAGCGGGGCCGGATGCTGGTGGCCAGCTATGAGGCGGTGCGCTATCAGAAACTGGACCTATTTTCTGTCACTCTGCGCCAGATCGGCAGCCACATCGCCCAGATGCTGCTGGCCGACGCGGTGGAGGTGCTGATCCACGGGGACGGTAACGACAACGCAGCCGCCGCCTCAGAGACCAAGGGCGCCGGCGTGCTCACCTATGACGAGCTGGTGGACTTCTGGGCGGCCTTCGACCCCTATGAGATGAACACGCTGCTGGTCAGTTCCGATGTGCTGCTGAAGATGCTCAAGCTGGCAGAGTTCCAGAACCCTCTCACCGGCCTGAACTTCCAGGGCACCGGAAAACTGGCCACCCCCCTGGGCGCCACCCTGCTGCGGACCTCTGTGCTGCCCAAAAACACCGCCATCGGCCTGGACAAGCGGTATGCCCTGGAACTGGTGCAGGGCAGTGATGTGATGGTGGAGTACGACAAGCTGATCGACCGGCAGCTGGAGCGTGCGGCCATCACCACCATCAGCGGCTTTGCCAAGCTGTTCCAGGGCGCCTCCCGCGTGCTGACGGTGAAGGCGTCGTGACCGGGCGGATCCAGGCCCTGGTCCGCACCCTGGGGGGCGAGATGGATCAGGAGGAACTGCTGGTCATGCTCTGCCAGGCGGCGGAGATGGAACTGGCGGGGCGGCTGCGCCCCGGCCTGACGCCGGAGGACTGTGAGAGCGCCTTTGTGCCGGCGGCTGCCTGGCTGGTACTGGCATGGCTCCAGGCGGGGGAGGCGGGCGTCTCTTCCTTCACTGCCGGAGACCTGACCATCCACAGGACCGGTCAGGGAGCGGCGGAACTGACTGCCCAGGCGGAGCGGCTGATGGCCCCGTATCTGACAGATCGCGGATTTTCCTTTCAGGGGGTGGCGGGATGATGGAGCGGGAATGGGCTGCCCTGCTGGCCCGGTACGGGCAGAGCGTGGCCCTTCACCGGGGAGAGGAGACGGTACGGACACAGGCGTTCCTCCAGCCGGTCACAGAGCGGGACCGGGCGCAGGAGGCCCCCAGCCCCCTGGGTCTGCGGCGTGAGGACCGCTTTTTATATCTCGGAAAGCCGGAGGAGCCGCTGACGCCTGGGTGCTGGGTGGAGTGGAATGGGACCGGCTATGAGGTCCAGACCGCGCATCCGATTCAAGCCGGAGGCCGGACCTCCCATGTGTGGGCGGTGCTCCGGCCCAGAGACCGGGAGGCGGGCGCATGAGCGGCGGGCTGGACGGGCTCCGGGAAAAGCTGGCAGCTTTTCTGCGGGAGCAGGGACTCCAAGCCATGACCGACTGGCCAGTGGAGCCCCGGGAGTTGCTGGATGGGCCGGTGGCTGTGGTGTCCCTCCAGGGATGTCGGGCCGGACCTGCGGGATTTCAGCACTATCTGGGTGAACGATATGACAGGGAGCGGGAACAGTGGGTGGAGGTCTATGGCCAGAAGGTGCAGCTCACCTTCGGACTGGACCTCTATGCCCCGCCCCAGCTTGGGGAGGCGGCCATGCAGGCCGCCCTGGACCAGCTGGCAGGGGCCTGCGCCGGTGCAGGCCCGGTGGGACTGGATATACGGGAGTTTTCCTGCGGTGAGACCGGGTACGACCGGGACAGCCGTCTGCTGAAACGGCCAGCCCAGGCAGTATGCACCGCCTGCCTGTACGCCGTGACAGAACCGAGCGGTACATTTTTGGACTTTGAGGTCAGAGGGGAGAGTCATCCATGAACGTGACCACACACGAGCGCCCGGGGGTATACTCCGTCTACGGCGCGTCCTCCCTGGTCCGCGGAAGCGGCGGGAGAAAAACGGTGGGCCTGGCTGTGATAAACACCAAGGCGAAGGCCGGCGTGATCCAGACCATCACCAGCTATGAGGGGGCGGTATCCGCCTTTGGCAGCCAGGCGGACAGCCAGGATATGGCGGAGCTAATCCGGGTGCTCCTGCTCAACGGGGCTGCGGCGGTGGCCGCCATCCCTGTGGCGAACGCCGAGGGCTATGAGGCCGCCTTTGCGGCCCTGGCCGAAATGGAAAATATCAGCGTGGTGGTGTGCGACAGCACGGACCAGGAGGTGCAGCAGAAGCTGCGGGACAGCGTGACGGCCGCCTCCGCCGCACGGCGAGAGCGTATTGCCGTGGTGGCCGGAGGTGCGGAGGAGAGCGTTACCGCACTTACAGACCGGGCCAAGGCGCTGAACAGCGAACGGGTGGTGCTGGCTGCGCCCGGCGGGGTATCCGCGGAGGGCACGGCCCTGTCCGGCCTCACCGCCGCGGCGGCGGTGGCGGGCGCCATCGCGGGCCAGGGAGATCCGGCGGTCCCACTGGGCGGCGCGGAGCTTCTGGGGCTGAATGGGCTGTCCGCCCAGTACGGAGACAACGACATCGACCTGCTGGTCCGGGGCGGTGTGACGCCACTGGACAGTACAGGCGGGACGGTCTCTGTGGTCCGGGGGATCACCACCAGGACCCGCTCCGGCGAGAGCGAGGACGCAACCTGGAGGGAGCTGTCCACAGTGCTGATCGTGGACGACGTGATCCCGGCTATTCGGGAGAGCCTGCGGGCCCGCTTCCGCCGGGCGAAAAACACGGAGCAGAGCCGGGGGGCCATCCGGTCCCAGGTGGTGCTGGAGCTGGAGAACAAAAAATCCCGGGAGATCATCACCGGCTACGATGGCGTAACGGTGTCCGCCCTCCCGGAGAACCCCACGGTATGCCTGGTGGAGTTCGCCTTTACAGTGGCCCACGGGCTGAACCAGATCTGGCTGACAGCCAGCATCACCATCTGAGGAGACAGGAGGGAGTACATTGAGCATTGCGGGATTTCCCACCAGCAGCGACATCTATCTGGAGGTGAACGGGGTCAAGGCGGCGGTGGTGCAGAGCTACACCGCCAGGGCCTCCAAGACCAGCCGGGCGGTGGAGGCCTTCGGCGAGGAGGAGCCGGTGGCCACAGTCCCCGGGCAGACCACCCATGTGCTGGAGCTGACCCGGCTGTACGCCACGGACGAGGCCATCCGGGACGGGATCGACTTCTATGGCCTGAGCGACTTTTCCCTGATCATCTGCAAGCCGGACCGGAAGATCATCTATTCCAACTGCCAGTGGAGCGGCATCCAGGAGACCGGGACCCTGGGCGATATGGTTCTGGAAAAGGTGACCATCGTGGCTGGGAAACGGCTGGAAACGGAGGTGTGAGGTATGGAGGCTTCTATTTTGGCCCGCCGGGACCGCCTGACGCTGGATAATGGGATGCAGCTGCGCCTGCTGTCCGCCCTGGAGGTCCTCCAGGCCCGCCGGGAGGCGGAGGGGCTGGCCCAGGCGCCCAGAGAGCGCGCCCTGTGCTCCAACGCCTGCCTGCTGGCCCGGGCCCTGGAGACGCCGGAGGGCGGCCCGGTATTTTCCGGCGGCGAGGCGGTCCTGGCGGGGCTGCGGGTGGAGGAGATCGCCGCCCTGTCCAGGACCTGGAGCCAGTTCAATCGGGAGGAGAATCCGCCCCTCACCATGGGGCAGGAGGAGGCTGAGGAGCTAAAAAAAAACTAGCCTCCGACGGGGCGGACCGGCTGCGCTGGCGGGTGCTGAGGGCCTTCGGCGCACTGCCCTCGGAGCCGAGGGCCCAGGCCATGCGGGACCGGGACTATGTGTGGTGCCTGTCCCACCTGGCGCTGGACCAGGAGAAGGAGCTGGAGCGGCTGTGCCCCGCCTGCCGCGCCCGGGCGGAGGAGACCCGATGCCCAGTGTGCGGGGCCCCCTCCGGCCAGGGGGAGGGGGCGGTCAACCCCGCCTTTGACCAGGAGCGGTATGAGCGGATGCGGAAGGGAGCGCTGGTATGACGGACTATCTGGAGGAACTGCTGGACCAGCTGAAGGAGGAAGATACGGGTACTGCCGCACGCTGGCTGGATACTTTGGGTCCCGCTCTGGCTGAGCCCCCTGGCGGTGCGGGGCTGCGGGAACTGGAACGTGAGGCCCGTAGGCCTGCGGCGCTGGGAACTGCGAGCAATCCGGAACTGTCGGCGCTGGTCCAAGCGGAGGCGCAGGGGGTGCTGGCAACTTCGGAAGATGTGGAGGCCTTCCTGCCTTCCGACCCACCGGAGGACTGGGCAGCCGCCTGGTCCTCTGTTCCGCCGGAGGGGGAGACGCCTGAGATCCGCATACTGGGTTACCAGGAGGACCCGGACTGGAATGTGCCGCAGCTGGATGTACTGACGGAAGCTTCCAGGGAGGGGGTGGAGCGGCCCGCCCTGCTGGAGCGGGCGGAGCGCTTGGACCGGGCGGTGGGACAGGCGCGGCGCGGGGACACGGCGGTCCGCTCCACAGGGTCGCCGACGGGCGGGACAGCTCTGTCCGGCCTGGCAGTCCGGCAGTCCGGCGGGTGGCTGGAGCGGGGAGAGGACCATGCCGCGGCGGTGGACCGGGCTTTTCAGCGGGACAGCCGGCGCTATGACCAGGGCTTTGCCCTGTACTGAGGAGGGATCTGCGGTGCGTTTGACACCCATGCGCTATAAAAGCTATACCTGGCCCCACAACCCCAGGGTGTACTCCATTGACTATGAGCGGAAGATGGCGGTCCACAAGGTGCCCTTTGGGCTCTATCACCTTCAGGATCTGGGCCGGACCCGGCGGGTGATGGAGGGAGAAGGGGAGTTTGTGGGGGCGGACGCCTATTCACAGTTCGGCCAGCTGGCCAATGTGTTCTATGACAGCGGGCCGGGTCTGCTGGTCCACCCCCTCTGGCAGACGGCCAGCGCCTATTTTGTGGCGCTGAGGCTGGAGCAGGAGCCGCGCCCCGACTATGTGCGCTACTCCTTCACCTTTTGGGAGGATGTGAGCTATTACAGTGGGGAGGTGCGGACCTTCGCGCCAGATCAGGAGACCGCCGCCGGTGGTTCCGGTGTGGGCGGCGGCTACCATCTGGTGAAGCAGGGGGACACCTTCTGGTCCATTGCACGGCGGTACGGTCTGTCCCTGGAGGAGCTGGCCGCCAAAAATCCACAGATCCGGAACCCGAACCTGATCCGGGTGGGAGAGAAGGTGAAGATCGCTTGACCGGCTATGTGACAACGGCACAGGGAGTGACGACCGTCCTGCCCACCCCGGTGTCCTGGTGCTTTCAGTACACCTCCGGCGTCCCCTGCGACAGCTTCCGGCTGCGGTGTATTTGGGATGGGGACAATCAGGTCAAGCCGGAGGAGTGGGCTATGTTCCAGGCACTGAAGGACGGGGAGGTCCGGTTTACTGGCGTGGTGGACGAGTGTGAGATCCTCCTGGGCCCGGAGGGGGCCTTTTTTGAGGTGAGCGGCCGGGGAATGGCCGCCCGGCTGCTGGACAATGAGGCCCTCAGCCAGGACTATGAGCTGGCAACTCCAGCAGACATCCTGCGGGACCATGTGGAGCCATACGGCATCCGGACAGAGGGCGGCGCGGCGCTGGGACCGGTATCCCGGTTCTCTGTGGCCGCCGGCAGCAGCGAGTGGGCCGTGCTGTATGAATTTGCCCGGTATCATAACGGGATCTGCCCCCGCTTCGACCGGGAGGGGCGGCTGATCCTGTCCCCCTGGGCGGACACCCGGGAGATCGCCCTGGATGACGCCGTTCCGGTGGAGCGGCTGAGCTGTCGGGTGCGGCGGTACGGCGTGCTGTCCCAGGTGGTGGTGCGGGACCGTTATCAGAACCGGACTGAGACAGTGGACAACCCGGCATTTCAGTCCCTGGGGGGACGCAGGCGGCAGGTGGTGACCATGCCGGGCAAGAGTCAGTACCAGGCCATGCGGTACAGCGGCCGATTCCAGCTGGAGCGCTCCGCCGCAGAGCAGCTGCGGATCCAGGCGGAGATCCCCATGCTGTTTTTCGCTCAGCCGGGGGATCTGATGCGTCTGGAGCGGTCCAACTGGGGGCGCAACGGGCGCTATCGGGTGATGGAGGCCCAGGTGGGCCAGGACGAGAGCGGGGGATGGACCAGACTGGAACTGGCGCCCCCTGATGTGATACTGTGAGGTGCGGGATATGTGGACATCCAATCGAAAGACGGAGGGGCGGACGGTGGAGGCCGCGGCAGACCTGGGGCTGGTGACTCTGGGGGGAGATCCCGCCGGTGTCTATCTGGGTGGAGAGCGGCGCTGGGTGGCGGTGTGCGCTCCCGGCGGCTATCAGTGGCGGCCGCAGACAGGCGACAAGGTGCTTGTGGTCAAGGCAGGCGACCAGAGGGAGATCCCATGTCTGGCTGGGGTGCGCCAGCCGGAGATCCAGGAGAAGGAGGATCCCCTGGAGGCCGGAGCGGTGCGGATCACTGGAGGCAGTGGGCAGATGGATCTGAACACTAAGGGCGTGGTGCTGAACGGAAAGGAGACGGCCCTGAAGGGCAGGGTAACTGTCAACGGAGAGCGGCTGGAGGATATGATCTGGCGTATCGCGGCAGATGTGGTGTCCTCCATGCTGGGATAAGGGGGGAACGATGGAACTGAGGTTGGAGCAGGGAGACTATGTCCCAAACGGTGCGGGGGGCTTTCAGCGGCTGGAGGGGGCGGAGGCACTCCTTCAGCGGGTGCTTTTTCGACTGACCGCCCGGCGGGGACAGTTCCCCTTTCTGCCGGAGTTGGGCAGCCGCCTGTATCAGCTGGGCCGGGAAAAGCCCTCCGCCCGGGAGGCACTGGCCCTCCAATATGTCACCGAGGCACTGGCACAGGAGTCGGAACTGGCGGTGACAGGGGTGGAATTGACCGAGACCACGCCAGGACGGGCTGCCCTGCGTACGGATCTGAATTGGCGGGGCGCGCCGCTGTCCGTAGCGGTAGAGGTACGGATATGAGGAGGTGAGAGGATGAAAACGGTGGATGAGATCTTTGGGGAGATGCTGGTCAGCTTTGGAGCGCGGACAGGAATGGAGGTGGACCAGGGCTGCGATCTGGCTGTCCGCCTGTATGCGGCGGCGGCCCAGATCTACGCGCTGTACCTCCAGGCTGACTGGGTGGCCAGGCAGGCGTTTCCCCAGACAGCGGAGGGGGATTATCTGGATCTCCACGCCCAGCTGAGAGGGCTGGAGCGGAAGCAGGCCTCCCATGCGGCGGGGACCCTCCGCTTCTTTGCGGACGAGGCGGCCGAGACGCCCAGGGAGATCCCACTGGGCACCGTATGTATGACTGCGGGACTGGTGCGGTTCGAGACCACACGGGCAGCTGTCCTCCCAGCGGGACAACTCCAGGTCGATGTCCCCGCCCGCGCCCTGCTGGCGGGCAGCTCCGGGAACGCGGCCGCCGGGACGGTGCTCTCTATGGCAGTGGCCCCAGTAGGGGTCCGGCGCTGTGACAATCCGGAACCTTTCCTGGGTGGGAGCGACGGCGAGACGGACAGTGAACTGAGAAAACGGGTGCTGGATACCTTCCAGCGCCTGCCCAACGGGGCCAATGCCGCCTTCTATGAGCAGGGGGCCCTGTCCTTTGATGAGGTGGCCGCCGCCTCCGTCCTTCCACGGAGCCGGGGGATCGGTACTGTGGACGTGGTGGTGTCCACCCACAGCGGGAAGGCGGACCCTGCTCTGCTGGAGCAGATTCAGGCCTATTTCCAGAGAAGGCGGGAGATCGCTGTGGACGTCCAGGTGCGCGCCCCGGAGCAGGTGAAGGTAGACGTTGCCATCCGGCTCCAGCCGGCGGAGGGTTCCAGCCTAGAGACCGCTGCCGCCGGGGTAGAGGCTGCGGTGAGGAACTGGTTTTCCGGTGAGCGTCTGGGGAAGCCGGTGCTGCTGGCGCAGCTGTACAGTCTGATCTTCGCCTGCGACGGGGTGGCCAACTGTAAGCTGGCAGCACCGGCTGACGATGTGGAGATTGCAGCCCACCAGCTGCCGGTGCTGGGGAACCTGACTGTGGAGGGACTGGCATGAGCGGGGCCCAATATCTGCGTCAGCTGCTGTCCCCTCTCGGGGTATATGACCTGGAGGGCCCCTTCCAGAACGGGGAACTGGAGGCCCTGGGGGCGGCTCTGGATCAGGCGGAGGACGCGCTGGATGAGCTGCATCGGGAGTCCTGTCTGGCCACGGCCAGGGACTGGGGCCTGGAGCGGACCGCCGCCCTGTTCCGGCGCAGGCCCGTCGCCGCGACGCCCAAGGCTATGCGGGAGGCCCTGGCCGCCCTGCTCCGCATCGGCGGAGACAGCTTTACGCTGGATGCCATCAACGATACCATCTCCGGCTGCGGTGTCAATGCCCTGGTGCGGGAAACCGGGGAGGCCGGAACAGTGGAGGTGTCCTTCCCCAAGGTGCCTGGGATCCCGCCCGGCTTTGACGAGATCCAAAAGATCGTGGAGGACATTCTCCCAGCCCATCTGCTGGTGCAGTACCACTTCTGGTATCTCACCTGGGCCCAGCTGGAGACCAAATTTTCCTGCTGGAGGGAGATTGAGGACAAGGCCCTCACCTGGACCGGGCTGGAAACCTATGTGGAGCCGGAGGATGAATCCGGATAAAAAAGAGGGGGAGCCGCGCGACGGAACGCGGGTCCCCCTCTTTTTTTACTTTTCGGTCAGCAGAGCCTCCAGTGTCTGGACCATTTCAAAGACCAAGGCGTCACAGTGCTCCTTCCGGGTGACGCCCGCCTCCTTGGCCCGGGTGAGCAGCGCAGCGCACTCCGTGGCCTGGTGCTCCTCCCGGAAGCGGCGGAGCAGTTCGCCGGCCTCCTTGGCACTGTACCCCTTCAGACCCAGCAGCATCAGGGCGCTGGTAAGCACACCGCAGGTGGCCCCGTGGTTCATGCCGGAGCCAAACATGGCCCCTAGCTGGTAGGCCTGCTCCGCCTCCAGCCCCGCCTCGCCGGCAAAGGGCACCAGAATGGACTGGGCGCAGTTGTAGTGGCGGCCGCCGGGGTCCGTGCGCAGATGCTTGACTTGTTCCATACGATCCATAGTGGGATCCTCCTCGTGATATAAATTTTAGTCTGTCACCATGGGAAAACATATTTCGATCCCCCGCTTTTCGGGGCAGTGGGCATAAAAAGCGGGGGCGGCTGGGGCCGCAAAAGTGAGACGCGTCCCTCAGTTGAAAATATCCGGGGTGTCGGCGAACAGCCGGCGCACCCGCTCCAACACGGGGCGGTTCTCCGGATGGCTGAGCCCCGGGTCGCTTTGGAGCAGGCCGCGGGCGGCGGTCTGGGCCTCCTGGAGCAGGCGAAGGTCCCCCGACAGGTCGGCCAGGGCCAGCTGGGGCAGGCCGTGCTGGCGGCTGCCAAAGAAGTCGCCGGGGCCCCGGAGCTTCAGATCCTCCTCAGCGATCCGAAAGCCGTCGGTGGTGGAAGCCAGCGTCCGCAGGCGGGCGAGGGAGTCCGGGCTGCGGGTGTTGGTGATGAGGACGCAGTAGGACTGGTGCTTCCCACGGCCCACCCGGCCCCGGAGCTGGTGGAGCTGGCTGAGGCCGAAGCACTCAGCGTTCTCCACCACGATCAGGGCGGCGTTGGGCACATCCACTCCCACCTCCACCACGGTGGTGGAGACCAGCACATCGATCTCTCCGGCGGAAAAGGAGGACATCACCGCCTCCTTCTCCCGGGGCCGCATTTTTCCGTGGAGGAATGACACCCGCAGGTCGGGAAACACCTGGGTGCGGAGGGTCTCGGCGTAGGTGGTCACCGCCTTCAGATCCGGACGGGGTTCCGCCTGTGCCCACTGGGCGTCCCGCGCCCCATCCTCTGTCCTTTCCTCCACCGCGGGACAGATGATATAGGCCTGACGCCCTTCCCCCACCAGGCGGCGGACAAAATTGTACATCCGCTGGCGCTTGTCCTCATGGACCACATAGGTCTCTACCGGCGTGCGGCCCGGGGGGAGCTGGTCGATGATGGATACATCCAGATCCCCATATATGATAAGGGCCAGCGTCCGCGGGATGGGCGTGGCCGACATGACCAGCACATGGGGGGGCAGCATCCCGCCCTGCTCCGACTTGCCGGCCAGGGCGGCTCGCTGGGCCACGCCAAAGCGGTGCTGCTCATCGGCTACGATCAGGGCCAGTCGTCGGAACTCTACCTGGGGGGAGATCAGGGCATGAGTGCCGATGATCAAATCGATCTCTCCGGCGGCCAGGGCCTTCCGGGTCTCTCGCTTCTCCTTCTGGGTCAGGCCTCCGGTGAGAAGCCCCACCCGGACCCCAGCCGGACCCAGAAGGGCGGAAAGAGAGCGCCAGTGCTGCTCCGCCAACACCTCAGTGGGGGCCATCAGAGCAGCTTGGTACCCCGCTCCTGCGGCGAGCCACGCGGCGAAGGCGGCCACCACCGTCTTGCCTGAGCCCACATCCCCCTGGACCAGCCGGTTCATGGGCCGTCCGGAGGCCATGTCCGCGGCGATCTCCTCCATCACCCGGACCTGGGCCCCGGTGGGCGGGAAGGGGAGCAGGGCAAGAAAGCTGTCCAGGGGGCGGGGGGGAACTGTCTGTCCGGAACCGCCGCCCCGGCGTGTCTTCAGCATGGTCAAACCGGCGGAGAGGTAAAACAGCTCCTCAAAGGTCAGCCGCCGCCGGGCCAGCTCCAGCGCCTGAAAGGTGTCAGGAAAATGGATGTTCCGATAGGCAAACTCCGCCTGGGCAAGACCGTGTTCCAGACGGATCGACGGGGGTAGCGTCTCCGGAACGGCTCCGGCGCAGGCATCCACCGCCCGCTGGGTGAGGGAGAGCATCAGGGGGTTGGAGATCCCGGCGGTCAGGGGATAGACGGGGATGATGCGGCCGGTGGCGTTCCGGCGGTCCGCAGGCTCGAAGATGGGGTTGACCATAGCCCGGCGGCTCCCCTGCTCCTCCACAGTCCCGAAAAAGATATACTCCTCCCCGGCACGGAGGGCCCGCTCCACATAGCTCTGATTGAAAAAGGTGAGGTGGAGCGCTCCCGCCTGATCCACCACCCGCAGCTGGACCAGCTCCAGTCCCCGGCGGATCCGGGCCAGACGGGGATGCTCCGCGGCCATGGCCCGAACGCACACCTTCCGGCCCAGAGGGGCGGAGCGGATGGAATAGATCTCCCGGCGGTCCTCGTAGTCCCGCGGAAAATAGGTGAGCAGCTGGGCGCACCGGGTCAGTCCCAGCTTTGCCAGCTTTTTCGCCCGGGCCTCCCCCACTCCGGGGAACTGGTCCAGGGGGGTATCCAATGTGATGGCCATGGGCGCGCCTCCTTTCCGTCCGGTCGGGGTCCTGTGCGGCAGCGATATTTTACCACAAGTTTATGAGAGCGTAAAGGGCGGGACGGCAGAAGGCCCCGGCGATCCGCCGGGGCCTGAGACTCTCCAACAAGCGGCGCAGCCGCTTGTTGGAGAAGGGCTGCACGAAAGCTTCGCCTCGATTTCGCACGAAATTGTCGGCGCAGCTTGCGTGAGAAGTGTCATTTCCGAGGTACACGCCCCCGGAAATGACGCATTTTGATTTTATTTCGCCGCTTGTCAGCGGCGAAACTCTGCGAGGCATCTGTTGATCGGGAAATTTTTCATCAACTGCGGCAGAAGGCCCCGGCGATCCGCCGGGGCCTTCTGCCTGTGTGTGTTGTAAAAGGAGAGAGAAAAGAAATGGAGAAAGATTGTAATCACTGAGTACGCTTATATCCTAACGGATAATTACGTCAGAATCGTGACCAACCTGTGAACGTTTTGGAAACAATCCCGCTCCTTTATGAACAATTTATAAAAACATCCTCATTACAGCCCGGTGAGGTCAAAGGGAGGGGTGTACTCCTCCCGGGCGCTGGTGCGCTCCTGACAAAAGCCGGGCAGATCCAGATTCCGCATATAGTCCGCACAGCTCTCCATCTCCCCCCGGCGGAGGCGGCGGTCCAGCTCGGGAAACGCGCTCAGGTCCCCCCAGGGGGTGTACTGGCTCATCAGCGAGAAGAGGACCGCCCCCTTGTGGAAGGTCCGGGCTACCCAGTCCATCACCGCCTTGGCCTGGGCGGTCTGTCCCGGAAGGATCAGGTGGCGGATCACCACGCCCCGGGTGAGCAGTCCCGCCTTATCAAACCGGCAGGGGCCGGTCTGGCGGAACATCTCCTCAATGGCGGCCTGGGCGGCCCCGGGATAGTCCGGCGCGGCGGAGTAGCGCCCGGCAGTCTCCGGATCCAGGTACTTCAGGTCGGGGAGGTAGACGTCCACCCGGCCCTCCAGCGCCCTGAGGGTCTCCACCCGGTCGTAGCCCCCGGAGTTCCATACTACCGGGACCGGAAGGGGCTCCTCCAGGACCTGGCGCACGACATGGGCATAGTGGGTGGGGTTGACAAAATTGATGTTGTGGGCCCCCTGGCGGACCAGCTCTAGGCAGACCTCACGCAGGCGGGGGACGGTGAGGGCTTTTCCAAAGTCCCGATGGCTGATGGCCTCGTTCTGACAGAACACGCACCCCAAGGAGCAGCCGGAGAAGAACACGGTCCCGGAGCCCCGCTTACCGGAGATGGGGGGCTCCTCCCAGTGGTGGAGGGCAGCCCGGGCGGCCACCGGCAGGGCGGGCATCCGGCACCAGCCCTCCCCTTTTGTCTCGGTGCGCAGAGCCCCGCACCGGCGGGGACAGAGATCGCAGATCATCGGGCGGCCCCCCTCCGGCGGTAGACGCACTCCACCATACCATTTTCCGCCCGGTGGGAGACCAGCTCCAGAAGCTTCGGAGCCGTCAGTCCGCCAAACAGAGGGATCCCCGCCCCCAGCAGGGTGGGGATGATGGTCAGGCGCAGCTCGTCGATCAGGTCCAGCTCCAGGGCCTGACGCACCAGCTCCGCCCCGCCGCACAGCCATATATCCCGGCCGGGGCACTCCCGAAGCCGGGCCGCCAGCCGGTCCAGGGACAGGTCAGTAAAACGGATCTCTCCCTCCGGCTCCGGCGCGCTCCGGTGGGTGAGCACCCAGGCGGACAGCCCCTCATAGGGCCAGCTCCCGGGGGAGAGCTGGGTGGTGATCTGATCGTAGGTCCGCCGCCCCATGATCACTGTGTCCACCGTCCGGATAAAGTCCGAGTAGCCTCCGTCTCCATCCCAGGCGGGGTCCTGGCCGGTCAGCCAGTCCACGCCTCCGGCGGAGTCCGCCAAATAGCCGTCCAGGCTCATGGCGATGTAGAGTACGATGCGTCTCATTTGAGCTCCCTCCCGTCAAAAATATCCCAGTTGCCTGTCCACAAAGTCCCGAAAAGCCTGAAACGCGTTGGGCACAGCGTAATCCCGGGCCAGGGCCTGCCGGCCGGCCCACACCCAGCCCTCCGGAAGGGCTTTCGGCGGGATGCGGGCGGTCCAGGCCTGCATCCGCCACTCGATGTGGGTAAAAATATGCCTGCCCTGTCCGGCGGGCACCAGCTCCTCTTGCTCAAGCCCAAGGAGCGCAGGGATCGCACCTTCCTCCGCAAGCTCGTTGGGATACTCCCACAGTCCGGCCAGAAGCCCCTTGTCCGGCCTGCGGCGCAGGGCCACGCCCTGCTCTGAAACGATCAGATAAACCGACCGCCGCTCTATCCTCCGGGCCTTTTTGGGGGCCTTGACCGGCAGCTGGCCGATGCGGTCCTCCAGTCGGGCACGACAGAACTCCGCCGCTGGGCACCGATCACACAGGGGAGCGCCGTTGGGCAGGCACACAGTGGCCCCCAGCTCCATCATGGCCTGGTTGAACTGTCCGGGCGCTTCTGTGGGAATGATCTGACGCAGCGCCTCTGTGATCCGCCGTTTGACCGCGGGCGCCGTAATGTCCCCCGCGTCCCCGGTGACCCGGGTCACCACCCGCAGGACGTTCCCATCCACCGCCGGAACCGGAAGGCCAAAGGCAATGGAGGCCACCGCCCCCGCGGTATAGTCCCCGACCCCGGCCAGAGAGCGGATCCCGTCATAAGTGTTTGGGAATACTCCGCCGAAGCTCTCCATGATCTGCCGGGCGGCCTTTTGGAGGTTGCGGGCCCGGCTGTAATAGCCCAGCCCCTGCCACAGCTTCATCAGGGCGTCCTCCGGCAGCGCGGCCAGGTCGGCCACGGTGGGCACCGCCTCCAAAAACCGCCGGTAATAGTCCAATACCGCCGCTACCCGGGTCTGTTGAAGCATGATCTCCGAGATCCAGACCCGGTATGGCGTGGGATCGCTCCGCCAGGGCAGCACCCGGGCGTTTTCCCGGTACCACAGCAGCAGCGGGATGGGCAGCTGGTTTAACTCCTTCATCATGGGTCCCTCCTTGCAAAACCTCCGCCCGCCGGAGCGGCCAAAGGCATAGTCATTTAGTTATATGTTCTATAATCAAATTGGGGATAGTATTTTCGCTGGAAAGGTGGTAAAGTTCTACTTGCAAAAGGTTAAAAAATTAACGAGCCCCCGATAGCCGCTCTTGTCGGCGGGTTTGTCAAAAAAACCTTTGCAGCTCGATTTTCCATTCCTTCCTTCTCACAAAACAGCCAAAAGCGGAAGCCCGGCGGGGCTTCCGCTTTTGGCATTTTCAGGGCCGCAGTCAGCCTCAGCCCCGCGAGACCACGTTTTTCAGGGGCTCTCCAGCCAGATAGCGGCGCAGATTTTCCAGAGCCAAGCGGACGCAGTTTTCCCGGGTGACCGGCAGGCGCAGGCCGCCCGCCACATGGGCGGTCAGCAGCAGGTTGGGCACGTCCCACAGGGGACTGTCCTCCGGGAGCGGCTCCGGCGTGGTGACGTCCAGAGCGGCTCCCCACAGGCGGCCGCCGTTCATCAGCTCCACCAGGGCGTCCTGGTCCAGAACGCTGCCCCGGCCCGCGCTGAGGAGAACGGCATCCTCCTTCATGCTGGACAGCCGCGCCCGGTTCATCAGGCCGTCGGTCTCCGGGGTATGGGGCAGAGTGAGGGCCACCACGTCGGCCCGGGGCAGCAGGCGGTCCAGCTCGGACAGGGGGAACAGCGCGTCGAAGCCGGGGACCGGTACATTCACCGAGCGCTTCAGGCCGATGGTCTGTTTCGCCCCCAGAGCCTTGCACAGCTGGGCGAAGGCGGAGCCCACATGGCCTGCCCCGGCCACCAGAACAGTAGCGCCCACCAGGGTGCGCACCGAACCGATGTCCTGATCCCACTTGTGCTCCCGCTGCCGGTCCCGGCACAGTGGGAGCTTGCGGTACAGGGCCAGCAGGGTGGCCAGCAGGTGCTCCGCCACCGACTGGCTGTTGCTTCCGGCGGAGGAGGTGAGCAGTGCGCCCGCAGGCATCACATCCACATATTCATCTGTTCCGGCAAACATGGACTGGAACCACTTCAAATGCTCCGCCTGAGCTACCATCTCCGGCCTGGGCCAGCCCAGGATCACCGTGGCCTGGGCAAACTGCTCCGGCGTGGCGGTACGGCGGCCGGCGTAGAGGTGGACGGCGTCTGGGGCGGCGGCCTCAAAGGCGTTTTTTTCCTCCTCCATGAGGGGGAGCATATTCAAAATCGTTTCACTCATGGCAATCCTCCTTACTGTCCATACGGCACGCGGTGGGATCATTGTACCACACCCGCGCCGGCTTCGCAATGAATATCATGCGGCGGGCGCCGCCCGCCCGGAGCACAAGCCCTCCCGCAAACAAGCAGGCCGCCAGAAGCCTGACACCGTAAAGCTTCCGGCGGCCCGCTCCGAGCAGCCACGTTATTTTTTCTCAAAGCGGTAGCCCACTCCGCGCAAGGTGACGATCCGGTCGTTATGCGGCGTGATGGCCCGGCGGATCTGCTTGATGTGGGTGTCCAGTGTGCGGGTATCCTCGGGCAGGTCGCCGCCCCAGACGGTGTCCAAAATTTTCTTCCGGGAGAAGACCACATCCGGATTGGCGGCCAGCAGGGCCAGCACATCAAACTCCTTCGGCGTCAGGCCGACCTGAGTTCCGTCCACCGTGACCCGGCGGGCGATCAGATCGATGTAGATGCCGTCCTGCTCAATACTCTGCTGGCGCATGGAGTCCAGCAGGGGGCCGCGCTTCATAATGGCGGAGATACGCAGCATCAGCTCCCGCGGCGAAAAGGGCTTGACCACATAGTCATCCGCCCCCAGCTCCAGCCCGCGGATCCGGTCGGCCTCATCGCCCCTCTCGGACAGGATCAAGATCGGGACCTGTGAAAAGCTGCGGATAGTCTGACAGACGGAAAATCCATCCAGCTCCGGCAGCATCACGGCGAGGATCACGAAATCAAATGTGCTCTGCCGGCAGAGCGCCACGGCGGTATAGCCGTCGCTTGCCTCGGCTACATCATATCCCTCCAGACGGGCATACCGCCCGATCTGAGCACGAACGGTCATATCACCGTCTACTACCAGGATACGCTTCATAGAAGTACCTCCTCTCGATTTCTGAACCGCCTATTGATCTTGGCGATATTGGTTCTGGACCAGGCGGAGCCGTTCACGGTATTGCGCAACGGCACGGGGCGGCGCGACGAGCGTAAGCTCTGTCTCCAGCGCGAACAGCCAGCCGAAGAACTGAGGGCTCAGCACCAGAGGGATGCTGACGGTGAAATGCTCCGGTCCGTCCGGGACCAGGATCACATCCTGGCCAAAGCGGTCCAGGACCACGCCCACCATCGCGCGCGTTCCCCGCAGCGTGACCGTCATCTCTTCCCCGCTGTACATTCCGAAATGCTTCTGTCCGTACGCGGCAATATCAAAGGCGGGATACTGCTCCGTCCCCTCCAGAGGGTTGTCCGTGACGGTGATCCCCGTCATCTTATCCACACGGTAGTGGCGCATCTCCCGGTTTGCGCTGTCGTACGCCACCAGATAGTAGTTGTCATTGTTCCAGATCAGTCCGTAGGGAGAGACGGCGTACTGCTGTCCCCCGCGCCGCAGGACCTTCTTCCGCTGGAGGTCGTAGTCAAAATACTGAAAGGTGATGGCCCGCCGGGCGGCAATTGCGGTATGGAGCCGGTCCACATTGAAGTAGATGCTCTCATTCATCACCTTGACCCGGCCGCTGACAAATACCTGCCGCTGTAACTGGCGGGCCTGGTAAACGCTGGCCAGGCGCTCCAGCTTGCGGATCAGCGCGTCGCTCTTCCGCCGGGTGATAAACCGCGAGGACTGCACCGCGTCCACCAGCAGCTTCAACTCCGGCAACTCAAAGTCCCGGGCGCCTACAAACCACCCGGGATGCCTTCCCTTCCGGCATTGGACGTCAACGCCAAAGCGGGACAGGGCTTCCAGATCATCATAAACGCTTTTGCGCTCCGCCTGAATGTCATAGCGGGCCAGCTGGGAGATCAGCTCCTGTACCGTCATGGGGTGCTCCTCGTCGGTCTGCTGGGTGAGGATCTGGCACAGGTACAGCAGCTTCAGCTTCTGATTGGCGCTCCGGGCCATAGGGACCACCTCCGCAGCTCGGGATCAGGACCAGGACGCCCAGATCTCAGGGCAGTAGCCCACCGTGGCCTGCCTCCCGTTTCGGACGATGGGGGTGCGGATCAGGGTGGGGTCCTGGAACAGCTTGTCCAGCTTGGCCTGGTCAGAGGCCAGGTACTGGAGCAGTACAGCGTCCGGATGCTTGGAGTCCACCATAGCCTCCAGACCGACAGCCTGGCGCACACTGGTCAGTTCCCCCAGGCTCATGCCATATTTTCTCACATCAATGGACTGAACGCGGATCCGCCGCTCCTTGAACCAGCGTTCCGCCTTTTTCGTGTCAAAGCTCTTGGAACTTCCAAAAATCTGGATATTCATACAGGGACCTCCTGGAGACCGGCGGAGCGGCCAGGAACCGCGCAAACCAGATCCACGCCCTGAATAGAAGGAAAAAAACAGCAGAAATCAACCATAAATGGAGTATATTTGCCCCGACGGGCCCGATGACTCCGGCCCGGTTTTCCTTCCCCTGCCGGCGCTCCCTCTCCGCTCCTGAATTTACTAGGAAAAGTATACCATATTTTGCCGGGAGAGACAAGATACTTCCCGCAAGAAACGGACCTTTCTCAGAAAAATGTCAGCGTGGCAAACTTTTTGTCAGTTTTTGTTTCAGAGGTATACAGCGGAGGAAAGTTGTGGTATACTAAATTTAATTTAATTCTCATACGGGCCGTGTTTACAGTACGGCCCCGGAGTGATTTATACGCGGACGGAGTGCTCGAGCGGCCGCGCTCGCCCCCCGCGTTTAAATAGCGGATTCCCGGACCGTGCGGAACCGGCCGGACGGGATCACGCCGGGCGTGTCAAACAGTTCCCCAAAGACGAAGAAAGACCGTTTTCCCCAGGCGAGGCAGGGCCGTGGGAGGAGGCTTCTTCGTCTGGTCATTGTGCAAGCCGCACAGGACAGACCGGGAGCTTTGCGCCTGTTGACGACAGAACAATGCTGTGAAGCGACGATCAGAAAGGAAGTAACGAAAATTTTATGGCTGAAAAATTGAAAATCATCTCTCTGGGCGGTTTGAATGAGATCGGCAAGAACCTGACAGTCTATGAGTATGGCAACGACATCATCGTGGTGGACTGCGGCATGGGGTTCCCGGATGACGATATGTACGGCATCGACGTGGTCATTCCCGATGTGAGCTATCTCATCAAAAATCAGAGCAAGATCCGGGGCATCTTCATCACCCACGGGCATGAGGACCACATCGGGGCGATCCCCTATGTGCTGCGTTCTGTGAACGCGCCCATCTATGCCACCCGAATGAGCGCAGGGCTGATCCAGCTGAAGCTGGAGGAGCACCGCCTGGTGTCCAAGACCAAGATGATCACCTGCGAGGCGGGAGACGTGATCCAGGCGGGTAAGTTCTCCGTGGAATTCATCCATGTGAACCACTCCATCGCGGACGCGGTGGCCTTCGCCATCAAGTCTCCGGTGGGCACCGTGGTCCACACCGGAGACTTCAAGATCGACACCACCCCCATCCAGGGCGGGATGATAGACCTGGCCCGGTTCGGCGCCCTGGGGCGCGAGGGCGTGCTGGCCCTGCTGGCCGACTCCACCAATGTGGAGCGCCCGGGATATACCCGCAGCGAGAGCAGCGTGGGTAACTCCTTCGACGTGCTGTTCAAGGGCTGTGAGGAGCGCATCATCGTCACCACCTTCGCCTCCAACGTGGACCGCCTCCAGCAGATCATCAACGTGGCGGCGCGGTACGGCCGGCGGGTGGCAGTAACAGGCCGCTCCATGGAAAACGCCATGAAGGTCTCCACCGCTCTGGGCTATATGAACATCCCGGACGGTGTGCTGATGGATCTGAACCACATCAAGTCCCTGCCCAAGAACAAGGTGTGCATCATCACCACCGGCAGCCAGGGCGAGACCATGTCCGCCCTGTCCCGGATGGCCTTCTCCACCCACCGTCAGGTGGACATCCAGCCCGGAGATAAGGTGATCGTCTCCGCCTCCACCATCCCGGGCAACGAGAACGCCATGGGCAACGTCATCAACGAGCTCTACCGCAAGGGGGCAGACGTGGTCAACGAGCGGGAACTCCCCCTCCATGTGTCCGGCCACGCCTGCCAGGAGGAGCTGAAGATCATCCATGGCCTGGTGAAGCCCAAATTCTTCATCCCGGTCCACGGGGAGCAGCGCCACCTGAAGCTCCACGCCAAGCTGGCCCGCCAGATGGGGATGGACCCCCGGGACATCCTCATCAGCGACATCGGCCGGGTGATCGAGCTGACGCCCAAGACCTGCAAGCTGGGCGGCACCGTCACCGCGGGCAAGGTGTTCGTGGACGGCTCCGGCGTGGGCGATGTGGGCAGCGTGGTCCTGCGGGACCGCCGCCACCTGGCCCAGGACGGTATGGTGGTCGTGGTGGTCTCCATGTCCGGCGAGGACGGGGCCCTGGTCTCCGGCCCGGACATCATCACCCGGGGCTTCGTGTATGTGAAGGAGTCCGAGGGCCTGATGGATGAGCTGCGGCAGGTGGCTCTGGACGCCATTCTGGACGTGGACACCCGGTATGCCACTGACTGGTCCGCCATCAAGCAGTCCATCAAGGCCGACCTGTCCAACTATCTCTATAAAAAGACCAAGCGCTCCCCCATGATCCTGCCTGTCATCATGGAAGTGTAACGCCCATGCGGCAGAAACATAAGCAGCCCGCCGGGCCCCTTTCGGGGCCCGGCGGGCTGCTTATGTTCTGAATCCTGCGGTTTATTTCCGCTTTTTGTGCTTGTCGAAGAAGCCCTTCAGGCCGCTCTCCTCCGGGACGTCCTCGCCCATGGCCTCGGCATAGGCCCGCAGGGCCTCCTTCTGCTCCCCGGTGAGGGAGGAGGGAACCTGGACCCGGACGGTGACATACTGGTCGCCCCGGCCCCGGCCCCGCAGCTCCGGGATGCCCTTGCCCCGCAGGCGGAAGGTGGTTCCCGGCTGGGTCCCGGCGGGCAGGTTGTACTTCACCTTGCCGTCAATGGTGGGGATCTCCAGCTCCGCGCCCATGACCGCCTGATAGAAGGTCACCGGCTGCTCATACAGGACGGTGGTCCCGTCCCGGCGGAACTGATTGCTGGGCTTCACCCGCACCCCCACGATCAGGTCGCCGGCGGGGCCACCGTTTTTGCCTGCGTTGCCCTGGCCCCGCAGGGAGACGGCCTGCCCGTCGTCGATACCGGCGGGGATGCTGACGGTGACCCGCTTGCTCTTTTTCACGCTGCCGCTGCCGCTGCAGGCCTTACAGGGGCTGTGGATGATCTTTCCGGTGCCCCGGCAGCGGGCACAGGCCGCCGTACTGGAGAAGGCGAAGCCGCCGGTGCGCTGCTGCACCCGCACCACGCCGGTGCCCCGGCAGTCGGGGCAGGTCTCCGCGGTGGTCCCAGGCTCACAGCCGGAGCCGTGGCAGGCCTCGCACTCCTCGCTGCGGTTCAGGTTGATCTCCTTCTCGCAGCCGAAGGCGGCCTCCTCAAAGGTTATTGTAAGGTTGGCCCGCAGGCTCTCCCCCTTCTGGGGGCCGTTGCGCCGGGCGGAGGAGGATCCGCCGAAGCCCCCGAAGCCCCCTCCGAAGAAGGAGCCGAAGATGTCGCCCAGGTCGATGTCCCCCATGTCGAAGCCAAAGCCGCCGCCGGGGCCGCCCGCTCCATAGTTGGGATCCACCCCCGCGTGTCCGAACTGGTCGTACCGGGCCCGCTTCTCCTTGTCGGAGAGGATGCTGTACGCCTCGTTCACTTCCTTGAATTTGGCCTCTGCGGCCTGGTCCCCGGGGTTGACGTCCGGGTGGTACTTTTTCGCCAGCTTTCGGTAAGCCTTTTTTATTTCATCGTCCGAAGCGCCCTTGCTCACGCCCAGGACTTCATAGTAATCACGTTTCTGTTCTGGCATAATATCACCAACTTCTGAATTAGGAATGAGGAGTTAGGAATGAGGAATTGCGGGATCCACCTCCGGCATAAGAATTGAAATTCGTCCGGCTTGGCCGGACGCCTCAATTCCTCATGTCTAATTCCTAGCCGTTGTACAGGCAAGACGCCGCGCAGGCGGGGCGATGCCCCGCCCGCGCGGACCATAGATCATTCTTACTTGTTATCGTCATCCACCACGGTGTAGTCCGCGTCCACCACGTCGGGGCCCGCGTCGTTCCCACCGGCCTGGCCGCCGCCGAAGTTGGCACCGCCCATATCGGGGCCGCCGGCCTGCTGGCCGTTCTGCTGGTACAGCTTCTCGCTGACAGCATAGAAGGCCTTGGTCAGCTCCTCGGTAGCATTCTTAATGGCCTCGGTGTCGCTCCCCTTCAAGGTCTCCTTCAGCTTGCCCAGGGCGGACTCCACATTAGCCTTGTCCCCGGCGTCCAGCTTGTCACCCATATCCTCCAGAGTCTTTTCCGTCTGGAACACCATCTGGTCAGCCTGGTTGCGCACATCGGCTGCCTCGCGCTGCTTCTTGTCCTCAGCGGCGAACTGCTCAGCCTCATGGACGGCCTTGTCGATGTCCTCCTTGGACATATTGGTGGAGGAGGTGATGGTGATGTGCTGCTCCTTGCCGGTGCCCAGGTCCTTGGCGGACACGTTCACGATGCCGTTGGCGTCGATATCGAAGGTGACCTCGATCTGAGGCACGCCGCGGCGGGCGGGGGCGATCCCGTCCAGGTTGAAGCGGCCCAGGGTCTTGTTGTACTGAGCCATCTCACGCTCGCCCTGGAGCACATGGACCTCCACGGAGGTCTGGTTGTCGGCGGCGGTGGTAAAGGTCTGGCTCTTCTTCACGGGGATGGTGGTGTTACGCTCGATGAGCTTGGTCATCACGCCGCCCATGGTCTCGATGCCCAGGGACAGGGGGGTGACGTCCAGCAGCAGCAGGTCCTTCACGTCGCCGGTGAACACGCCGCCCTGAAGGGCCGCGCCGGAGGCCACGCACTCGTCGGGGTTAATGCCCTTGAAGCCCTCCTTGCCGGTGAGCTTCTTCACCTCGTCCTGGACAGCGGGGATCCGGCTGGATCCGCCCACCATCAGGACCTTGGAGATCTGGCTGCCGGACAGGCCGGCGTCGCTCATAGCCTGCTTAACGGGGCCGGCGGTGGCCTCCACCAGGTGGTGGGTCAGCTCATTGAACTTGGCGCGGCTCAGGGTCAGATCCAGGTGCTTGGGACCGGTGGCGTCAGCGGTGATATAGGGCAGATTGATGCTGGTGGAGGTGACGCCGGACAGCTCAATCTTAGCCTTCTCCGCGGCCTCCTTCAGGCGCTGCATAGCCACCTTGTCGCCGGTGAGGTCGATGCCCTCAGTCTTTTTGAACTCAGCGGCCATCCAGTCCATGATGCACTTATCGAAGTCGTCGCCGCCCAGGCGGTTGTTGCCGGCGGTGGCCAGCACCTCGATGACGCCGTCATCGATGTCCAGGATGGACACGTCGAAGGTGCCGCCGCCCAGGTCATAGACCATGACCTTCTGGGCGCTCTCCTTATCCACGCCATAGGCCAGGGCCGCGGCGGTGGGCTCGTTGATGATACGCTTCACGTCCAGACCGGCGATCCGGCCGGCGTCCTTGGTGGCCTGACGCTGGGCGTCGGTGAAGTAAGCAGGGACGGTGATGACCGCCTCGGTGACCTTCTCGCCCAGATAGGCCTCGGCGTCCGCCTTCAGCTTCTGAAGGATCATGGCGCTGATCTCCTGGGGGGTGTACTTCTTCCCATCGATGTCCACCTTATAGTCGGAGCCCATCTCACGCTTGATGGAAATAACGGTCCGGTCGGGGTTGGTGATCGCCTGGCGCTTGGCCACCTGGCCCACCATGCGCTCGCCGTCCTTGGAGAAGGCGACAACGGAGGGGGTGGTGCGGTTGCCCTCCGCGTTGGGGATGACGACAGACTCGCCGCCCTCCATCACAGCCACACAGCTGTTGGTAGTACCTAAGTCAATACCGATGATCTTGGACATAATGTTTTCCTCCTAAATATATGAAAGATTGTTATTTACAAAATACGTTATGGGATGAAGTCAGGTCCGGAATCATACAATTCCTAATTCCTAACTTCTAATTCCTAACTGCCAACTCTGTCTCTTATACACATCTCCGAGCCCACGAGACGCGTAGTAATCTCG
>OWJB01000178.1_pt1 | contig 25217 bp, 16 predicted proteins | sample 1732861 | NCBI WGS metagenome assembly OWJB01 (sample SAMN05065762, study PRJEB22554) | human gut metagenome | biome: ENVO:2100002; feature: ENVO:00000062; material: ENVO:00002003 | host: Homo sapiens | place: USA
ACACCCTAGAGTTCGTCGGCAGCGTCAGATGTGTATAAGAGACAGATTTTAATAGCCTCAGTAGCTCTTTGTCTTCATATTTCTGCTTTTTCTCAAGGTATATCGTTGAAAAATAGGGAAATAACTGTAAAAGAGGCAATGGAACTATTGAAAGAAAAATCTGGTTACTCGTTTGTGTTTTCATCTGCGGATGTAAATACGAATAAGCGAATTTCAATATCTACGGACAAAGCGACAATTGATGATGTCGTTAAGCAAATTCTCCAGGGACAAAATAATCTGACTTATGAAATTCAGAATAAGCGAATAATAGTAAAGAAGATACAATCGGGGGACAAGACTAAGAATAAACGAATTAAAGCCATTGGTAAGGTTGTAGATGATGCGGGGGAGCCGATCATTGGTGCAACTATAAGAGAACAAGGAACAACTAACGGAACAGTTACAGGCATTGACGGTGGTTTTTCGTTGGATGTTGCAGATAACGTAAATTTGGAAATATCCTATATTGGTTATGAGACACGTAAAATAAGGGCTCAACAGGGTAAGAAGCTGGATATAATTATGCGTGAGGATGCAAATGTATTGGATGAAATTGTTGTATTGGGTTATGGTAACATACGTCGTAGTGATGTAACGGGGTCCATTGCATCTGTTTCATCCGAGTCTATATCCAAAGTTGCTTCGGCTTCTGTGGCTGATGCTTTAGCCGGAAAGATGGCCGGTGTACAGATTACTACTGCCGATGGTGCGCTGGATGCTGAAATCAGTGTTCGCGTGCGTGGCGGTGGTTCCATAACCCAAGATAATTCACCATTATTTTTGGTAGATGGTTTTCCGGTAGATGATTTAAGCGGTATTCCGCCAACGGATATTGAATCTATTGATGTTTTGAAAGAGGCGTCAATGACAGCTATCTACGGTGCAAGAGGTGCAAACGGTGTTGTTATCGTGACTACCAAAAACCCTAAAATGGGTAAAACAACCGTACAGTTTAATAGCTATTTGCAGATGCGTACATTGGCGCGTAAAATACCGGTAATGAACAACTATGAGTTTGTAATGGCCGAATATGAATATCAGATGATTCGTAAAGGTTCGGATGAGGGTTTTATCAAAAATTTCGGTTACTATGATGATATTGATTTATACAAATACACGAACACTACTGATTGGCAGGATGAAATTCTAGGCGGTAATCCTATTTCGCAGTATTATAATATAACCGTTAATGGCGGTAATGAAAAAACCAAATTCAATTTGAGTTATACCCGCAATAAAGACGAGGGACAGTTGATTGGTTCGGGACTGACACGTAATAACATTAATCTGAAATTGAATCATCAGTTGTTCAAGAATCTGAAATTGGAAACAAATGCAACTTATCGTACGCGTACTATCGATGGTGCCGGAACTTCGGGGACAAATATTGTTACTGCGCTTCGTTTTCGTCCTACCAATGGGTTGTCGGCAGGAGTTGCCGTCGACCCTGATGATGACGAGGAAAACCTGGATGGAGATGGAAATTCCCTGAACCAGAAATATACTCCGGTGGAAGAGAATAAACAGAATTACAGAAAACGTGACGAACAGGCTCTCAGCCTGAAAGCAGCTTTGGTGTGGGATGTGATAAAAGGATTGCAATTTCGTTCCGAGTATGGAATAAGCACGACTCATGCAAATGACAATCAGTTTTACGGTCCATTGTCCAGTACGGCTTCTGCTGCCGGTATGAATAATATGCCTTCTGCTAAACGTACCAAAACCCATAAGGAATCATATCGTTTGGCAAATACGCTGACCTATCGTAACTCGTTTAATAAGTCTCACAATGTCAATGTAATGCTGGGACAGGAAATTAACCATGCGCAGAACGATAATACGTTTATGAGTGCAAAGCTCTTTCCGGTTTCTGTAATGGCAGAAGCAGCGTTGGAGAATTTTGCTTTGGGAACTCCCAATCAGAGTACCAGTTATAAAAGTGCTCCCGACAGAACCGCTTCTTTCTTCGGACGTGCATTGTATGATTACAAAAATCGTTATTATGCTACTCTGACGGTTCGTGCCGACGGGTCTACCAAGTTTGCTCCCGGTAAGCAGTGGGGATATTTTCCGGCAGGTTCCATCGCCTGGAGAATTTCCAATGAAAAGTGGATGAAGCCTATAAAGTTCATCTCTGATTTGAAGTTGAGAGCCAGCTACGGTTTGGCTGGTAATAACCGTATTGGTAATGATTTGTGGCATAATATCTATCGTGTATACAGTGGAACAAGTGCTCCCGCTTTCGGTAATGAGGAATATAATTATTATCAGTTTGCAGACCAGACTTATCTTTACGATCCAGACTTGAAGTGGGAGACGACAATAACCCGTAATATCGGTTTGGATTTCGGATTCTTTAGAAACCGTCTGAGCGGTACGGTTGATGTGTATTGGAATACAACTAAGGACTTGTTGGTTCCTTCCATCATTCCTAATTCATCTGGTTATTCCCGTCAGATGACAAATGTGGGACAGACTTCAAACAAGGGAGTTGAAATCTCTTTGGATGCAAAAATCATTCAGACAAAGGATTTCCAGCTATCGGCAAACTTCAACGTTGCGTTCAACAAGAATAAAGTAGACAAATTGGCTACCGGTGAAACCGAATGGAAAACCAAAGCCTCATTATCCAACTGGTATGGAACGTATAACTATAAAATGGAAGTAGGCAAAAGTATGGGATTGATTTACGGATTCGTCAACGACGGGTTCTATAAGGTAGATGATTTTGATTTCGATGCAACTACTAAAAAATGGACTTTGAAGCCGGGTATACCCGATAATTCATCGTTCAGTTCCGGTAACTTTGCTTTTAAACCCGGAGCTATGAAATTCAAGAAACTGTCCGATTCCGAATCAAACTTGATTACTGAAGATGATATGACGGTTATCGGTGATACCAATCCTAAAGTGACCGGCGGTTTCGGACTTTCCGGCAACTGGAAGAATCTGGACTTTACGGCATTCTTCAATTATATGTGTGATTTTGATGTGCTCAATGTGAATAAACTCTACCTGCACTCGGCTGTCCGTCGTAATTATTCCAACTTATCTACGGATATGAACCTTGCCAATCGTTTCCGTTATGTGGACGATGCCGGTGTGAATGTTTCCAGTGACCCTGTTGCCTTAGCGGCATTAAATGAGAACGCCAAAACCTATTCTTGGATGTCCGTAACTCAGGGTATAACAATGACCGATTTGGTTGAAGACGGTTCTTTCCTTCGTTTGAGTACTTTGACGGTTGGTTATACGCTTCCTAAGCATTGGTTGAGATCTTTAGGAGTTAAGAGCCTGCGTTTATATTTTTCCGGAAGCAACTTGTTTACAATAACAGGATATAGCGGTTATGATCCAGAAGTGAATATCCAAAAAGGTTTGACGCCGGGCATTGATAATAATGTAACTCCGCGTAGCCGTGTTTATACAGTCGGTGTTAATTTGAATTTTTAAATTATATAGGATATGAAAAAAATATATATATCGGTAATGGCGAGCTTATTATTGTTCGCATCCTGTTCAGACTATCTGGATGTAAATTCTCCGTCTACGTTTGATAAGGAGTATGTATTTGGCAGTGAATCCGAAATAGCTACTGCTGTCAATGGCATGTATGTGCCTATGGTCAGCGGTAAGGGTTGGGTAGGAGTTCTGCTTAAGAAGATGCTGTTTAATACGGATGTGGAGTTCAGTGGATTATCTACAGCATCCAATCTCAATGAGCGTGCATTTGTTCCGAGTACAGGCGATATAAAGTCGTATGGTGATATTTGGACGGGTATGTATGACGGGGTAAACCGTACGAACGATGTCATAGAGGGTATTGAACAGAGTCCTCTGTTTGCCGCTGCCGACAAAACTAAACCGTCGCGTCTGATGCATTATTACGGAGAAGCGAAAGTCCTGCGTGCCATGTATTATTTGGAGCTTGTCAGAAACTGGGGTGATGTGCCTTACAGAAGAAAACCTGCCGGAAATAAGGATGAATTGTTTATCGGAGCGACCGACCGCAATACAATATTGACCGATATGATTAATGATTTGATAGAGGTAGAACCTTTGATGTTGTATGCAGAAGAATCCGACAGAGGAGTAGAGGCTGCTTCAAGAGAATTCTGTCAGGCATTGATAGCTCGCATTGCTTTGCAAAGAGGTGGTTGGAGCCTCAGGCCGGATTATGATAATCCTTCTGCTGTGGGTACGATGGAGCGGAGCGACGATTGGAAAGAATATTATAAAATAGCTGAGGAATATGCCGGAAAGGTTATCTCTGAGGGTAAACATTCCTTGACTCGTTCTTTCCGTCAGGTTTGGGTAGATGAATGTAGTTGGATAGTACCGGTTGGTGATGATAATATTTTTGATGTACCGGCTAAAGTAGGTGGTTCCGGAGAATTGGCTTATTCTTGGGGAACATATATTGTATCGTCAAAGAACTCAGAGGGCGTGAATGCATCCAATGCTCCTCACGGATATTCATCCGGTGGCGCCAGATTGGCTCTTACCTATTTGTTGTCTTTTGATAGAGAGGATTTACGTAGGGATATTACTTGTGAGATATTCCGTTATGAAAATTCAGGAATGAGTTCTATTATTCAGAAGCCATTTTCCGAACTTAATGTTGGTTGTGGTAAATGGAACCGTCTATTTATGGAATCACCGTTGGGTAGTACATCCAATAAAGGTACAGGGATCAATTATACGTATATGCGCTATGCCGATGTGTTGCTGATGTATGCGGAAGCTGCCAATGAAAACCATGGCGGGCCGACGACCGAAGCTAAGGATGCCTTGAAGCAGGTGCGTAAAAGGGCTTTTGCAGAAAAAGACCATGCTGAAAAGGTAGAGGCTTATGTGGATGCTTTGGGGACAAAAGAAGATTTCTTCAATGCTATTGTTCAGGAACGTGCCTGGGAATTTGGTGGAGAAAAGCATAGGCGTTACGATTTGGCACGTTGGAATCTGTATGGAAAAACATTATATAATTTGTATTTCGATTGGATTGAATTGGGTAAAGTAGCCCGTACTAAGCAGTATGAAAATACGGAAACTCCTTTTGAAAATCCTACTTATGATGCACGTTTTGATTCTTACCCGGCTGTAGCCTATTATAAGATGGTACCGGCGGATAAAACGCTGTTCCCGGTATGTGTAGCCGAAACAATGGATTGGTACAAAGAAGGGAACATCAATTCTTATGATGAGGCGCTACCTGCATATCCTTCCCAAAATCCTTCCGGTTACTCGCGTGTAGATATGTGTGTTCAATATTGTACGCAAGTTAAAAACGCCAGTCCTCGCCGGTGGGAACCGTCTGCCCGTATTCTGCATTCTTTCTATGGCTATATTAATGCATCGAATGCCGGGGCTGTGAATCCCGAAACGGATCCGGTACGCTATTTGGTTCCTATACCGCCGGACGCATTGTCAAGCCATCAGGGATTATTGAAAAATTATTATGGATATTAAAACTAACAGTAGGATGAAAACAAAATATATAGTGCCGCTTTTACTTTTCTGTCTGTTTGCTTGTATAGCATGTGAAGACGAGACGACAGAGATGCCCCGTTTATTCAGACCTTCCTTTATTGCTTCGTCCTGTTTTGCAGAAAGCAATACTATAACGCTGGCTTGGAGAACATCCGGCGAAGCAACTTCGTATACGGTAGAGCTTTCTCAGGATGCCACGTTTCAGCCGGAAAATCTTGAAACACAGACAGTGGAGAAGGGCAAATGTACGTTTGCGAATTTACGTTATGAGACTAAATTTTATGCCCGTGTCAGAGCTAATAATGAATCTCTTGCTATAACATCGAATTGGACGGAAATGGGTTCTTCCATTTCAACTTTGTCCCGTACTATTCCGAAAATACTGTATGCTGTGGAAGGTTCGCAGATTAATGAGACTTCCGTGGAAATTAAATGGGTGGTATCGGAAAAAAATCCGGTTGACGGATTGGCGATATGGGAAGAAGGAACTACAGAGGAAAAACAAATTAGTTTGGAAGATGCTTCTGCCGGACAATATACGATTACAGGATTAACTCCTCGTACTACTTATTATGTGGCTTTGACAAACAGTGCTGCACCGGAAGGAGCAGAAAAATATAATCAGCAGAGATTTACCACTGCAGGAATGCCTGCCGATGCTGTTGTGGTGGAAGATGGAGTTGATTTGATGGATAAGATTAAGGCCGGTATGGATGATACAAGTAAGCAGGCTCTTGTTTTCCAATTGAAGAATGGTGTTGATTATTATCTGACAACAGGCGGGGAAGTTGCTGCGAAAACCGGTGATATTAAATTGACCAAAAGCATTGCTTTTCTTGCTAACCCGGGAGAACGTCCTACCTTGTACATTCGCGAGGGGGGCTTCATTGTGAAACCGGAAGTTGGTAATATGCCGAATATTGAATATTTTATTGTTGATAATGTGAATATTAAGGAAACATGGACTGAGAGTAAGCCCAGTAAAGGTAGTAAAACACGTTTGTTGAATATAGGGAAACACAATACCGGTACTGATTTTACAATAGACAGATTTGAAATTACAAACTCGGATATAGTTTTACCATCTACCGTTTTAATGATGAGTGATGCCAGTGAAGGAGTAACCACAATCAACCATATCCGTATAGATAATTGTTTGGTTTCCGGTATTAATGATACAAAAAATGTAACAAAACAATTCGGTTTTATTCATGCAATAAATAAAGGCTCTAATGTATGGAATGATGTCTCCGTCACTAATTCCACATTCTATGAGTTCTATATTTCACCAGGTGTGTTTGGAGCACCTACTGCTGATGTCCCTATTGCGGCCGGTAACAAAGTTGTTATTTCTAATTGTACTTTTTATAATTGGGGCTCAAATAAGGATGGCAAAAACACTTATAGGGCTGTTGGGAATTTCTCCAAATTGACTGCGCCGCTGAACTTGTCGGTAAGTAATTGTGTCTTTGGCAGCAGTAAAAGTAAAGTGCTTGATGCAGGCAGTATTAATTTAAATTCGAAAGGCAACTATTGTACATCGGATTTTGAAAAGATATCTGATGCCGGTTTGACACTGATTTCATTGGATACGGATGATGCTTCATTATTCCGTAATGTTGAGGAAAATGATTTTACTGTAGTTGATGCAGAGTCAGTCATTTATAAATCAGAATACGGTGATCCCCGTTGGATTAAAGTTTTGGATTAATTATTTGTAAATTTAATACTCTAATTAATGAGATATAATATGAATTTGATAGGATTCTTTTGCCTTGCATGGGCTTTGTTGGCTTGCGGCCAAGATGAAGGGAAAGATAACCCTGGTGTTTCTTTCCCGGATTATGGTGAGGTACTGGCCTTTCCCGGTGCGGAAGGATATGGGCGGCATGCTACAGGTGGCAGAACGGGTGAAGTATATCAAGTAACGACTTTGGCAGATTCGGGCAGGGGTTCTTTACGTGATGCCGTCAGTAAGCCCAACCGTATTATTGTATTTAAGGTTACAGGGGTAATCAAATTAGAGTCTCCTCTCGACTTCTCAAAGAACTTGACAATTGCAGCACAGACAGCTCCGGGTGACGGAGTTGTCGTGTATGGCAACCGGGTTTCTTTTTCGGGAGCGGACAATTTGATATGTCGTTATTTACGTGTACGAATGGGCATGAACGGCCGTGAAGGTAAGGATGCAGCCGGTATCGCCTATGGTTCGGATATGATTTTCGACCATATGTCTGTAACTTGGGGACGCGATGAATGTTTCTCCATCAATGGAGATCCTAAAAAGCCCGCAGATCTGCCTCGGAATATCACGATACAGAACTCGTTCATAGGGCAGGGATTGCAACCTCATTCTTGTGGTGGACTTATCCAGACCACGATAAACGATGGAGTTACTTTGTACCGGAATCTGTATATAGACAATAAAACCCGTAATCCGAAAGTGAAAGGACTGAATCAGTTTGTAAACAATGTCCTTTATAATTGGGGAAACGGCGGTGCTTATATTATGGGAGATACTCAGCAGAAATCGGATGCCGATATTCGGAATAATTATTTTATAGTAGGAACTACAGATAATTACGATGGCAAGAAGTTAGGCGCAACGGCTCCCTTTACCCGATATAACGAGCATTTCAGCGCTTATTTGTCCGGTAACTTTTATGATGATAATAAGGATGGCTTATTGAATGGCCGTGAACTGGGACGTGCAGACTGCATGAAGAAGTCGGTTGTAGCAGGAGAGGAGATTATAACTTCTCCTACGTTCCTCGAACGTCCGTCCGATGTACATCCCGAAATAAAAGAACTGATGACTGCTCAGGAAGCCTACGAATGGATTGTTGCCAATGGCGGATCTTCCTTGCCCGTACGAGATGAGGTGGATGCCTATCTTATCGATGAACTGACTTCATTGGGGAAAAAGGGGCTGATTATCCATTCGGAGGAAGATATACCGACAAAGGGACCGGGTAATATAAAGTCGGCGAAAGCTCCTGCAGATACCGACAATGATGGTATGCCGGACGAGTTTGAAGACAAATACGGCCTTGATAAGAATGATCCAGCAGATGCCATGAAAGTAGCGTCTAATGGATATACGAATATAGAGAATTATATATTTCTGATTAAATAGAATACCGAATGATGATGAAAAAGTTATGTCTTGTTTTTATAAGCATATTGCAACTGTGTAGCGTGTCGGCAGGGGCGCAAACGAATGACAAAGCCAAAGAGATGGCTATGAAGATAGCTGATCGTATTTTGTCGTCCACGACTTATGAGTTTGTGGATAAGAAAAGCGGAAAGACCTATACATCCTTAAAGAATATGCCTTTGAATAAAGCATTGAAAGTCAGGAGTAAATATCTTGATTGGCACTACACGAACGGAGTTACCAATATTGCTTTAATGGAATTGGGTAATAAGCTGGGTAACTCCAAATACGAAAACTACGTATTGAAGAATATGAATTTCGTATTTGATGAGGACAATCAATCTTATTTCCGTAGATTGTATGAGGAAACGTTGAAGAATGAAGGATGGAAAGCGGTGAATGCCTTGAATTGGCACATGATTTATCGTAATAAACGTCTGGACGATAACGGACCGATGGGAGCAAGTTTGATTGATTTGAGCCGGAAGCATCCTAACGCGGCATTCCGGAAATATATTGAAAGTACCAATCATCATTTAATGTTCTCCGAACCCCGGCTTGCCGATGGCACTATTGCCCGATTGTGGCCGCACGTGAATACGGTGTGGGCTGATGATGCTTTTATGGCCCTTTCCTTTTTGGTAAGAATGGGAGAGATGACAGGAGATAATAAGTATTTCGATGATGCTGCCAATCAGGTACTGAATTACACCCGCTATCTATGGTGTCCCGAGAAGGAAGTCTATTATCACTGTTATCATACTGACACGAAGATACACGGAGTAGCTCATTGGTCAAGAGCCAACGGATGGGTATTTATGGCAACGGCAGATTTACTGTCGAGAATGCCCGAAAATCATCCTATGCGCGAAGATGTCATAAAGAACTTCCGGATGCAGACGGATGGGGTAATCCGTTATCAGGGCGCTAACGGATTATGGCATCAGTTGCTCGACAAACCAGATTCTTATGAAGAGATAACGGGAACGGCCATGTTTGTTTTCGGCATTGCCAAGGGAGTTAAAGAAGGATGGTTACATCCCGATTATATTTATGTGGCATGGGAAGGCTTGAAAGGTATGCTGACAAAAATCACCCCTGAAGGTGATGTTACCGCTATTTGTGCCGGTACGGGAATTATGCCTTCTTTATCATTTTATTATAATCGCCCTCAATGGAAAAACGACCCTATGGGTGAAGGACCTGTTTTAAGAGCATTGGTCGAGATGATTGATGCACCTGCTTATACGGAAATTAAAGCAGAACAGCAATATGACAAGATAAAATAGTTGCTGTATCTCTTAGCTACAGCAACTAACGTTTTTTAATTCTCGTAGATTATATTTGGTTGAAACCTTAGAATTCAATAAGCAGGAAAAGCTCATCCTATCTTTCTCTGATTATTGATTCTAAGGTTTTCTTTTGGTTGAGGCCAAATATCCTCTATGCTTTTCGTAAAACTGTATACAGAAACAGTTCCGAACCTTTTTTAATATTTCTACAAGGTTATTACAGCGATGCGCTATACTTTATCAGCGCATAGCCGCCTACTACCTGCATTGCCATTCCCGGCAGCCCGATACGGAAATCCTGTACGGCTTGGAAGAAGCTGCCCACCATAGCCCATTCGCCCAAAGTACCTGCTACCTGATAGAACAGTACAACGGCCAATAGGATAGGCAGAAAGATACGGTTGAAACGATGTGCTGCCCAGCCGGCTGCTGCTGCCAGTAATACGGACTTCAACAGAATGGCGGGAAGCACTGCCGGAAGAGGCATCCCGAACAGCAGTGAATTGATTACCGGAGAAAAGACCGCAGTCAGCAATCCTACCTTCCAGCCGAATTTGTATGCACCGATTAAGGTGAAGAAATAGATGGGCAACCATGTGATACCGCCTTGCGGTATAAGGTGGAAAAGCTGGGGCAGTGCCATATTGCCTGCAATGAACAATGCGGCCATTAAGTAAGTTCTTGCATTGCTGTAATCCAGCGAATAGAGTTTTACAGTTTTTGTTTCCATATTTTTATTGTTTATAAAATAATCTTATTCATTTATTGGGTAAATTGTATTGGTCCGTCGGATAATCTTTATCGGCTTATCAAACAATCTGTTTTATACTTACAAAGTTATAACTATTATTTCAAACCAATACGGTCTTGACAACAGTAATGCCTGATTTTGTCAGAAATTGATATTCACTCCGCCCATAACGGTTGCCTTAGGCATCGGAAAGCCGTCGTTTATTTCGTAACGTTGCGCCAGCAGGTTTTCCCCTCGTACAAAGACATCGGCATAGCGGCATACACGATAATTGGCACGCAGGTTCCAGAGAACAAAACTTTCTTTCTTCTCCTTGCCTTTGCTTACGTTGGTATAGAGGTCTTTTATATATTGCACCCCGGTTGACACTCCCCAGCGGCCTCGCGTAAAGTCAACGCCTGCATAGAGTTTATGTCCGGGAGCGGCAATCACCGGATGCTCCATGTGCAGCCAACTGTAATTGGCATTTACATGCCAGTGCGGGGTAATGCGGTAACCGATATTGGCTTCAATGCCCCGGTTTTCAATCTTGCCGGTATTTACGTTCTTGGGCTTGCCGTCCGTAGGAACGGTCATAATCATATTGTCACCGTCAATGTAGTAGAGGCTTATGCCGTAATACAAAGCGCCGTCCAACACCCGTTGCGAGAAAGACAACTCGTAGCTCATCAGGCTTTCCGCCATTAAATCCGGATTCTGTGGCGGAAACATGTACATCTCACGGATGGTGGGGTTACGGAATCCCTTGCTCACCATTGCTTTCACTTCCATCTGTCGGGGCAAGTGGAACGAAAGGCCGCCCTGCGGAATCCATTCCGTGCCTACATGTGAATGGTGGTCTACACGGATGCCCGCATCCAAAGAGAGCCATTCGTCGAGGTCTTGACGGAAGTCTACATATCCGGCAAATTCATCCATTTGCTTGTCTACACCCGGAACACGTTCGCCGGTGGATACCATGCGGTTCCATGATTCGCCGCCGAAGTGCTGATAGTCAAAACCCACAGTCAGACGGTTACCGGTGAAAAGCGTTGCGCTCTGATACCACGACACGCCCAGCATGCGGTCTTTGGAGTTGAAGTGGGATTCCTGCGGCGTACCGTCGGGATGATAGCCGTCATTGATTTTATGTCGTCCCCAGTTATAGAAGAAACTCAAGGCGCCGGAGCTCTTTTCATAATGGTTTTCGAGAGCGAGCGAAGTCATGCCGCGCGTGATGCGGGAGTCATTGTCTATGTACGGATTACCGGCCTCGCCCGGATTGGAGGCCTTGAACTGCGTGATGTTTACATCGCCCCACAGTTTCCAGGAATCGTTGAAGTCATATCCCAGCTTGGCATAGCCGCCGTATTGTTCAAACTCCATATTGTCGCGATGCCCGTCGGTACGGTTGTAAGAGCCGGTGACAACACTGCTGAAACGCCCTTTCCTGATGCGGTTGGAAACTTCCGTCTGCAATGTGTTGTAGGAGCCGTAGCCGATTTGTGCATGGGTCTTAACCCCGTCTTCCTGCATCTTGCGGGTTACGATATTGATAACGCCGCCCATAGCGTTAGAGCCATACAGCACCGAGGCAGGGCCGCGAAGCACTTCCACCCGGTCGGTCAGCATGGTCTGATAGGCATCGGCAATGGGATGTCCCATTAATCCCATATATTGGGGATGGCCGTCAATCAGCACCAGCAAACCAGCCGTAGGGCTGCCGCCGATGCCGCGCAGGTTCATTCCGCCTGCCGCTCCTGTGGACACGCCGTATCCCATGATGCCACGGCTTGTAGCGAACAGTCCGGGCACTTGCTCTGTCAGTGCGGGCAGTACGGATGGTTGGAAACGTTGCTCCAACACCTTGCGGTTCACTACGGAGATGGTCATCGGCAGATGCCGTATATCCGTTTCGTTTCTTGTTCCGGTTACTACCACTTCATCTATAGTCAGGTTCCGGGCGATGCGCGCGCTGTCCTTTGCAGCCTGCGCAAATCCCGCCATTGTCCAAAGGCCGGCTATTGAAAGGAGTAATATGTTTTTTTTCTTCATTCGTATCGCTTTCTTCATTATTTGCTCCGCCAAAGATAGGGCGTATTTTCTTTTTCCGTTTGTATTATAATCTCTCTTGTTTGAGATTTTCTACAAACCGGTCTATTTCCTGTAACTTTTTGGGTATATCGATGCTTTGAGGACAGTGCGGGTTGCATTGGTCGCATCCTGTACAATGGCTTGCCTGGCGGAGCTTCGGTACGCTGCGGTCATAACCGATGAGGAAGGCGCGGCGGGCTTCGCGATAGTTCTCATCCCGGCTGCTTTTGGGTATATTGCCCTCGTTGACGCAGCGGTTGTAATGCAGCAGAATGGCGGGAATGTCCAGTCCGTAGGGACAAGGCATGCAATACTTGCAGTCGTTGCACGGGATGATAGGATAGGTAAGCATTACCTGCGCCGTATCTTCCAGCAGAGCCAGTTCTTCTTCCGTGCAAGGGTCGAGGGGAGAATAGGTGCGGAGATTGTCCTGCAGATGTTCCATATACGTCATGCCGCTCAGTACCGTCAGTACTTTGGGGAAGCTCCCGGCAAAGCGGAATGCCCAGGAAGCTACACTCTCCTGCGGGCGATGCTGTTTCAGGCGTGTCACCAAGTGGTCGTTCAGTCTGGATAGCCGTCCTCCCAGCAGCGGTTCCATGATAATGGCGGGTATGTCGCGTTTAACGAGTTCGCCATACAGATATTCGGCATTGACATTATTGCCCGAAGCATGCCGCCAGTCGGCATAGTTGAGTTGGATTTGCACGAAATCCCAGTGTATGCGGTCGTGCATGGCCAGTATTTCATCGAACACGTCCGTTGTTCCGTGAAACGAAAATCCCAGGTTCCGGATACGCCCGGCCTTGCGTTCTTCCATCAGAAAATCAATCATGCCGTTGTCGATGTACCGTGCCCGGAATGTCTTGATACCGCCATTGCCGACGGAGTGCAACAGATAATAATCGATGTAGTCCACTTGCAGGTCTTCGAACGATTTCCGATACATGGCGATTGAATTCTCGCGGGTGTAATTGGAAAAGTTGGACAGTTTGGTGGCTATCAGGAACTTTTCACGCGGATGGCGTTTCAGTGCTATTCCCGTTGACTTCTCCGACCAACCCTGCACATACACGGGCGATGTGTCGAAATAGTTCACGCCGTGGGCGATGGCATAGTCAATCAGTTCGTTGACGGCTTCCTGGTCTATCTCATCTCCGTTTCCGTCAGCCCGCTTCCGGGTAGGCCAGCGCATGCAGCCGTAGCCCAATAAGGATACCCGGTCGCCCGTGGTGGGATTGGTACGGTACACCATCTTATCGGTAGGAATCTCGCCCAAAGCGGCCGATTCGCTGTCCGAACGGTTGTTCTTGCCGGAGCAGCCATACAGTGCGGCTGCCGATGCAAACGTCCCTGCGCCGGCAAGCTTGAAGAAGTCCCGGCGGTTTATCTTGCTGTTATTCTTATTCTTCTTCTCTTCCATAGTTACTCGTATTTATTCTTCTCGGTACTGTCTGGTGTTCAGAACGTATCGAAGATTTTCCTTTATCGTTTTGTCATCTGATTCTCACACCGTTCTGTGCATGATATGTCCTTCCACATAGATTGCGCTGAACGGGCGTGCCGGACACAGGTTCTCACATGCGCCGCAGCCGATGCAGCGTTCGGTATTGACAACGGGTATTTGGGGGGATTGCGGATTCCCGGAGTCCGAAGCCACCATTTGTATGGCGCCGACTGGGCAGTGGCGGGCGCAGTTGCCGCACTCCACCTTATCGGTGATGCAGATGCAATTCTCCTTTATCCATACGGCATGACCTATCTGGATGGCCGATTTGTCGGCTTTCGTTATCGGCCGGATAGCACCTGCCGGATAAACTTCCGAACACTTGGTACATTCGGGACGGCAGTAGCCGCGCTCGTAGGACATTTCCGGCTGCATCAGCCGTGTCAGGTCGGAAGAGGGGCGCAGCACCTGGTTGGAACACACCGCAACGCATAGCTGGCAAGCCGTACAGTGTTGTGCAAAATTGCGTGCGCTCAACGACCCCGGAGGAGTAATGGCGGCGGCACGTACGGGTATCTTCTTGTCTTCGATGGCGGTCAGTCCGCCGTCTACTTTCTTCTCTTGCGCCTTTAGAGCGGCGGTAGTGGCCAATACTGCCGTTGCCGAGAGGAATGCGCGCCGGGTATCATCTGCCGGTCCGGTAGAAGTTGTTGTACATTGAGTCTGATTCCGGGCGGATATTTTCGCAGCATCCGCTTTATGACGGCGGCGGGTGTAGGTGATGGCTCCTTGTCTGCATTTATCCAGGCAGTCCATGCATGCCACGCAACGGCTGTAATCAATTTCGTGGGTTTTGGAGTTGATGCACGATGCCTTGCAGTTGCGTGCGCAAAGTCCGCAGCTGTTGCACTTCTCGGTATCTATGACCGGTTTGAAAAGAGAATACCCGGACAGGAAACCGAGCACCGTACCTACCGGACAAATCGTGTTGCAGTACGTACGTCCGCCTCGCCATGCCAATATGATGAGCACGACAAAAGTAAGGGCTGCAATGATGAAGGTAGGCAGGCTTTTCATCCATACCTCTGTTTCATAGAAAGCGTAGCTGTCCGCCCGTTCCGCCAGATATGCCAGCAGATTATTGCCCCACTGATAGACGGGAGCGAAGAGATTGGAAGCGATGCGCCCGTAAGAGCTATACGGTTCGAGCAGCGAAGCAACCGCATGAAAGCGCACGCCTGCAATGAGGGTCACGGCAAACACTGCCAACATTCCGTAACACAGCCATTTCCTGGCGGGAGAATAGCGGAAACGGTTTTTCTTCCGCTTGCCTGCAAACCGGGAAATGACATCCTGAAATACGCCGAGCGGGCAGATAACGGAGCAATAGACGCGTCCGAACAGCAGGGTCAATGCAACAAGCAGCAGTATCACGCCTGCATTCAGTGCGAGCAGTGCGGGGAGAAACTGTATCTTCGCCATCCAGCCCATCCAGCCGTGCAGCGTTCCGGTGAAATCGAGGAACAGGAGCGTGACGAGTGCAAAGAATACAATTGCAAGTGTCAGTCTGATAGTACGTAACATAGTCATAATAGTTTTATCATTGCAAAAATAAGGAGTTTATAATTAGTTTGTGTATATGGATTACGTTTGTTTTTACCGATTTTACAGAAAAAAGCTTATTTCTTGTTCAATTCCTGTTTCTTTCAGAAAATCCCGGTCGTGTGAGACTGCAAGTACGGTACCTTGATAGTTACGTATCGTAGCTGTGATGATTTCAATACTTTCGATGTCCAGATTATTGGTGGGCTCGTCCAGGATAAACAGGTCGGGAGTGTTATCGGCAATCATCAGACAGCAGAAGGCAAGACGCATTTTCTCACCGCCGCTTAATTTGCTGCAAGGCTTGTTCCAGACGTCCTGCGGGAAAAGGTAACGGTTTAAGATGGTCTTTGTTTCATGCTCCGGCAGATGCCGCAGATTGAAGGCTTCCGCTTGTTCCGAAACGGTATATTCATTTTGGATAAGGGAGTACTCCTGATCCAGATAAATATAGGTAAAGTCTGCACGCTCTATCGTTCCGCCGGTCGGTGTCAGTTCGCCGGTAATCAGTTTCAGCAGGGTTGTTTTGCCGCTGCCGTTATCACCTTTAATGCAGAACCGGTTGCCGCTGCGTAGCTGAAAGCTGAGCGGAACCGTCCAAAGGTTTGTGTTGCTGTCCGGATAATGAAAGTTGATATTCTGTGCCGTGACGAGTATTTTGCCTATATGCAATGCCGAAGCATTGAAGTCGGTTTTCAGCTTGTTTGTTTGCGGCAGGGAGCCTTTCAGGTTTGTTATTTCCTGTTGAATCTTGTCCGTTTTTTCGGCATGGACATTGCTGAGTTTGCTACTGCTGTTTTCGGCATGATTCTTCAGACCGCCTAACAGAATACGCGGAATACCTTTCTTTATGGAAGCCTTTTCGCCTCGTGTGTTTTGTCTGGCTTTCCGTTCTTCCATTTCACGGGCGGTCTTGCGGGCGAGGCGCAAGGCCTTTTCTTTTTCTTCCAACTGCTGTTGCAGGGCATTGCGGTGCACTTCCTTCTGTTCTTTGTAGAAGTCGTAATTGCCGCCGTAGCAGGCCAGTCCGTTGCGGGAGAGTTCGCAAATGGCGGGTAACAGATTTAGCAGAGTACGGTCGTGACTGATAACGAGCACCGTAGCCGAAGTGCGGTGTACGAAATCATACAGACGTTTCCGCCCGGCAGTATCCAGATGATTGGTCGGTTCGTCCAGCAGTAGGGTGTCCGGTTCTTTCAGTTCCATGCCGGCAAGGAACAGGCGTGTTTTCTCTCCGCCGCTAAGCCCCTCTAACGGGCGTAAAAGAGAGATACCGTTCAAATGCCAGGCGTGGAGAACGGCTTGGGTACGCTCTTCGATATTCCAGTCGTTGTCGAGCCGGGCAAAGTGTTCTTCCGCTGTATCACCGTTCAGAATGGCATGGAGTGCAGTTAGCTTACGGTCTATGCCTAATACCTGCGCAACCGTCCGGCCGTCATATTGTCCGAAATGTTGGGGCACATAGTAAAGATGTCCGGAACAATGCACACTACCGGTGCCCGGCGATGCTTCTCCCGCAAGGATACGCATCAGGGTGGACTTTCCGCAACCGTTATTGCCTGTCAGCGCGGTCTTTTCTCCGGCATTGATAATCAGATTGAGGTTGGAAAACAAAACTTCCTTATCGGTATGGGTATAGCTAAGGTCTTTAATAATGATACTCATAAATTTACTGTGTTTAGGGTAGATAACATAGGTGTCTGTACGACACACTTTCAACTCTTGTAAGGCTGTGGGGAACAGACAAACACAGTAAAGGCTAAACATTTCCTTTTTGAGTGATGCTCAGCGTTCTGATATGAAAAGCATATATAAAGCGATGTTTACCGAAATGTGCTGTCTTTATTTGGATATTCTCATTGGTGGTGGTATTTGTTGGTTAGCAGTTGCAAAGGTAGGTATTTATTTTATAACATGGAAGACGCATCGAACGAAAGCGGCAGCAATGCGCCCACACTTCTCAATTCATAAATGCCTTTTTCGCCGGACAGCAGTATGCGCATGGGACGTTTGAAACGTTTTTCCGTTTCGAGCATTACCTGCCGGCAGGCGCCGCACGGGGGAATCGGTTCTTCCAGGAACTCGCCGCGTTCGTTGCGGGCGGCTATGGCGAGTGTCTCCACAGCCTGGTCGGGATATTGGGAGTTGGCATAGAACAGAGTGGTGCGTTCCGCGCAAAGCCCCGACGGATAGGCTGCATTCTCCTGATTGGTTCCGGTAACGATGATATTGTTTGCCAGCCGGGCGGCCGCGCCCACCGAGAAGTGCGAATAGGGGGCATAACTGCGGTAAGTTGCCTGCCGGGCGGCATCCAGAAGCTCGCGGTCGGCGGCATTCAGCTCTTCATATTCGTATATCTTGATGGCAATCTGTATGTTCAGGTCCTTCATAGAATAATGGTTTATTGTAATTAATGTTACAAAGATAGGAAAGAGATTGGTTTTTTCAATTCTTTTGCAGACTTTTGTGTCAAATTCAACACTCGAAGCATGAAACCTATATTCAGACTGACTGCTATCATAGCACTTCTCCTTATTTGCGTGGCTGTGCAGGCACAACGCAGAAATTCCCGTTACAACGAATATATCAAACAATATGCCCCGCTTGCCGTGGAGCAGATGAAGGAACATAAGATACCCGCCAGCATCACACTGGCACAAGGCCTGCTGGAGAGCGGTGCGGGACAAAGCGCACTGGCACGCAAGAGCAACAACCACTTCGGCATAAAGTGCCATAGCGACTGGCGCGGGCGGAGAGTGTACCACGACGACGATGCCAAAGGAGAGTGCTTCCGCGCCTATCGCCACCCGAAGGACTCCTACGAGGATCACTCGCTCTTCCTGAAACGCGGCGCACGCTATGCTTTCCTGTTTAAGTTGAAGATTACCGACTACAAAGGCTGGGCGCGCGGCCTGAAAAAAGCGGGATACGCCACAGACCCTTCCTATGCCAACCGCCTGATAACCATTATCGAGGACTACGACCTGTATAAGTACGACAGCCGCGGCATGAGCAAGCGCGAAGCCCGCAAGTGGGAGAAAGAACTGAAGAAGAAACCCTGGCTCGCCAACCCGCATCAGGTGTATATTGCCAACGACATTGCCTACGTTGTGGCCCGCGACGGCGATACTTTCCAGTTCCTGGGCAAAGAGTTCGACATCAGTTGGCGCAAACTGGTGAAGTATAACGACCTGCATAAAGAGTATACCTTAGAGGCCGGCGACATCATTTATCTGAAAGACAAGCGCAAGAAAGCCGCCAAACCTCATACCGTTTATATTGTAAAAGACGGCGATTCCATGCACTCCATTTCGCAGAAGTACGGCATCCGCCTGAAGAATCTGTATAAGATGAACCGCAAGGATGCGGAATATGTGCCTGAAGTAGGGGACAGACTGCGCCTGAGATAACGTTCCGGAAAGATTATCGTAAGTACTTGATACTCACAAGAAAGTATGTACCGGGAAATACCTCGGTTTGGTACGCGGAGTACCAACCGTTGGTATCTCTCGTACCATAGTGTGGTACTTGTCGTACCAAAGCTTGGTACATGCCCTACCAACGCGTGGTATGACAAGTACCAGCGCGTGGGACGGACGCAAAGGTTAGGAGTTTGGCCCGTTATCCCCTGCTGTTTTATATTTCCTCTACCGGACTTTTATGTTTTCTTTTCCGTCCGTTTCTTCTTTTCGTACAGTGCCGCTATCCGAAAATGTACAGAGTGTCCGAAAACGGACACTCTTCTTTTTGCCTTAACGCTTGTTTTCAACGATTTATGTTTTTGGCACGGATTTGGCAAGTATAAGGGCGAAGAATCGCAGGCTGTCCGTTTACGCAACAGGACAGCGGCAACGTAAAACAGTAAATAAAGACAGAAAATATGGATAGAGAGATTCCGAAAGAAGTTCGTAACAAAGAGCGTAACAAGAAAATCATTCGTTATGGCGGCATGGGCGCTGCGGGTATCGTTGTTATCAGTGTGCTCATTTCATTGATGCGCACGGGGGTGAAGGAGAAAGACATCGTGTTCTCCCAGGTAAGTACAGGCACGATTGAGGTCAGCGTAAGCGCTTCCGGAAAGGTGGTTCCTGCCTTTGAGGAGATTATCAACTCGCCCATCAACACCCGTATTCTGGAAGTATATAAGAAAGGTGGCGACAGCGTGGATATAGGCACGCCCATCCTGAAGCTGGATTTACAGAGCGCCGAAACCGACTACAAGCAGAAACTCGACGAGGAGCAGATGCGCAGCTACAAGCTGAAGCAGCTCAAGCTTGAGAATATGACCAAGCTGAACGACCTGGAGATGAAAATAAAGGTCTCCGCCATGCAGTTGAACCGCAAGAGAGTGGAACTGCGCAACGAGCAATACCTCGACAGCCTCGGTTCGGGCACTACCGACAAAGTACGTCAGGCGGAGCTGAGTTACAACGTGGCGGAGCTGGAATACGAACAGTTGAAACAGCAGTACGCCAACGAGAAGGAAGTGCTGGGTGCCGAATATCAGGTGCAGGAGTTGGACTTCAGCATCTTCAGGAAGACGCTTGCCGAAACGAAACGCACGCTGGACGATGCACAAGTCCGCTCGCCCCGCAAGGCAATCCTCACTTACATAAACAACCAGATCGGCGCGCAGGTGGCGGAAGGTTCGCAGATTGCCGTCATCTCCGATTTGAGCCACTTCAAGGTAGAGGGCGAGATAGCCGACACGTATGGCGACCGTGTTGCCGCCGGCGGCAAGGCGATAGTCAAGATAGGCAGCGAGAAGCTGGAAGGTACGGTGAGCAGCGTCACTCCGTTGTCCAAGAATGGCGTTATCTCCTTCACCGTACAGTTGAACGAGGACAACAACCGCCGTCTGCGCTCCGGCCTGAAGACGGACGTATATGTGATGAACGCCGTAAAAGAGGACGTGATGCGCATAGCCAACGCCTCTTACTACGTGGGTCGCGGGGAGTACGAACTGTTTGTACGCAATTCCGACAAGGAGATTGTGAAGCGCAAAGTGCAGTTGGGCGATTCCAACTTTGAGTTTGTGGAAGTTATTGGCGGCTTGCAACCGGGCGATGAGGTGGTGGTGAGCGACATGAGCCAATATAAGAACAAGAATAAGCTGAAACTGAAATAACAATTAAATACCTACCATTATGATTAAGTTAACTGGCATCAACAAGATTTATCGTACCAACGAGATTGAAACCGTAGCGTTGGAGAATGTGAACCTCGAAGTGAACAAGGGGGAATTCCTCAGTATCATGGGACCTTCCGGTTGCGGTAAATCTACTTTGCTGAATATTATGGGTTTGCTGGATGCGCCTACCGGCGGCACGATTGAAATAGCCGGTACCAAGGTGGACGGCATGAAGGACAAGGAACTGGCGGCTTTCCGTAACCGGAAGCTGGGCTTTGTATTCCAGTCTTTCCATTTGATTAACTCGCTGAATGTGCTGGACAACGTGGAGCTGCCTTTGCTGTACAGAAAGGTATCGTCCAAAGAACGTCGCCGCCTGGCAGAGGAAGTGTTGCAGAAAGTAGGCCTGAGCCACCGTATGCGCCACATGCCTACACAGCTCTCCGGCGGTCAGTGCCAGCGTGTTGCCATCGCACGCGCCATTATCGGCAATCCGGAGATAATCCTCGCCGATGAGCCTACCGGTAACCTGGACTCCAAAATGGGAGCGGAAGTGATGGAGCTGCTGCATCAACTGAACAAGGAAGACGGGCGCACCATCGTAATGGTAACCCACAATGAAGAGCAAGCCAGACAGACCTCAAGGACAATCCGCTTCTTCGACGGCCGTCAAGTAGAATAACCCCCATAACCCATAACTTATAACTCATAACTCAAAAATGCAGACCATTCGCCAAGCTTTTATACTTTTACGGCAGAACCCGTTGCTGAGTACCATATTCATATTGGGTACGGCATTTGCCATTACCATGATTATGGCGATTGTGATTACCTGGCAGATGAAATATGCCGACATCGAGCCGGAAGTGAACCGTAACCGCTCTCTCTACATAAGCAAGATGCATTTGCAGGGCAAGGAGAACAAAGGCTGGAATAATTATACAGCCTGTTCGCCGGCTTTCATGAAGGACTGTGTACAGCCGTTGCCCGAAGTAGAGGCCTGTACGGCATTTGTTCCGGCAACGGTCGCCCTGGTCTCCATGCCCGACGGTACCAATGCGGTGAAAGTGGATGCTATGGAAACCGACCCGGGATTCTGGAAAGTGTTCCGGATGCAGTTTGTCGCAGGACGGGGATTCGACGATTCCGACCGGGGCGGCGATGTGTCCGCCATTGTCGTGTCCGCCTCTGTGGCGCGGAAACTGTTCGGCACTACGGATGCAGTAGGTAAGACGGTGCTGCTGAACCGTAACGAAGCGCGTATCTGCGGGGTGGTAAAGGATGTTTCGGTCATTGCGAAGGATGCTTATGCGCAAGTGTGGCGCATGTATCCCGCCAAGTTGCAGGATGCCACTTCCATCCGGAGTTATGCCCAATCGCATACGGTGGTGGCGCTGGCACGCTCTTCCGAAGATATTCCGGCCATCAGGCAGGGAATAGCGAAGCGGGTGAAGGACATCAATGCCGTACAGGCCGAAACGCTGATGGACATTATGGAACAGCCCGATGAAATCGTGGCGCATGTCAACCATGTGTGGGCCAACGTAGGACCGGATTTGCGGATGTTGTACATACAGTACTCTCTGGCATTGCTCATTGTTCTTTTAGTGCCGTCGCTCAATCTGTGCGGCCTGAGCAACAGCCGTATGCAGCAGCGCATCAGCGAACTGGGCGTGCGTAAGGCATTCGGAGCGACGCGCGGCGTACTCATAAGGCAGATATTGAATGAAAATCTCGTACTGACTCTGATTGGCGGAGCGGTGGGGCTGGTGTTCAGCTATCTGGCCGTGTACGGCATGCGTACGTGGCTGTTCACCAATAATCAGAACACCGGCACTTCCGGCGAGTTCGACCTGAGCATGTCGGTACTGTTCAGCCCTACGGTGTTCTGTCTGGCATTCCTTTTCTGTCTGGTCATCAACCTGCTGAGCGCAGGCCTGCCTACATGGCTTGCCGCACGGCACACAATTGTGGATTCTTTGAACGATAAATAAAGCGAGATTGATTATGAAATTCATAGTACATAACTTACGTATGATTCGGGCGCGTCTCCGCAGTAACGGATGGGTGCTTGCAGAATTGTTTCTGGTATTTATCGTGATGTGGTTTCTCTGCGATTCGCTGGGATGCCTGAAGTATACGTTCTATCGCCCGTTGGGCTATAACATAGACCATGTGTACCAGCTTTCAATGATTAAGGGCGGTGAAAGCCGGGACAGCAGCATGACGAGTGCGGACAAATACCTGGGCATCCTGCAGAAGCTCGAAAGGGAGCCTGCGGTTGAAGTGGCCGCCCTGTCGTATTGGAGCCTGCCGATGAGCGGCAATAATTCCTATAACTCGCTGGCTGTGCAGGATACCATCGGTTGTGCGGTGCGTATAATAAACGCTACCGGAGGATATACGCGGGTATTCCGCATGAAGGAAGATGCCGGACGTCCGTTTGCGGCAATGCCTGTGGGGAATGATGTCACGTCCGGCAATTATGTGATGCTGAGCGAGGGTACGGCCGACTATTATAAGGAAAGGGTGCCCGGCTTCTCTTTGGATACTCCCTTGAGCTGGTACGGAGATACCGCGAATGTGGTAACGCAGTGCGGCATGATCGGCAGTTTCCGTTCCTATCGCTATGGGGCCGATGCAAAGTGGGCTTTCCGGAGAATTGACGAGAATGTGATACGGACCGAATTACAGGATTATGAAGCGCAGATTGTTTTCCGTGTGAAGGAAAACATGGATTCTTCCGATTACCGGAGCAAGTTCCTGAAAGAGATAGCCCCGCATCTGGACACCGACAATATGTTCATTGCCGATGTAGCTCCTTACACGGAGCAGCAATATCAGTTTGAGGTGATGAAAGGCGATGTGGACAAGGTGAATACGCAAACGGTTGTGGTGGTATTCCTGTTGGTGAATGTGTTCCTGGGGCTGATAGGTACTTTCTGGTTCCGTACCCGTAGGCGCCGCAATGAAATAGCTTTGCGGCTTGCCATGGGCAGCACGAAGAAGCAGATATTCTGCCTGCTCATGGGGGAGGGATTGCTGTTGCTGACTCTTGTTACGCTGCCCGCCATGATTGTCTGTTATAACGTGGGCATTGCCGAATTTACAATGGGACATACGGAACTGATTACCACCTGGCCGGTGAAATGGAGCTTCCTGCGTTTTCTGCTGGGCTCGTTGGGTGCATGGCTGCTGATAGCACTGATGGTGGTGATTGGAATATGGTTTCCGGCACGGCAGGCTATCAAGATACAGCCGGCAGAGGCGTTGCACGAAGAATAGAATGTGAAACAAAATAAAAAAGAAGAAATATGAGAACTGATGTAGCAGGTGTTATCATTGCATTGGTATTGGCCTTTGCAGGTATGCTGAGTGTTTGTGCACAAGATGCAAAAGTAAGTGAAGTACGTAAGGTGGATGCTTTCTCGTCCATTGAGATAACCTCTGTGGGGACAATTCATTTTACACAAAGTGACACTTATTCTTTCAGGATTGAAGGCAGGGAGAGGTACGTGAAGAATACGCAGACCACAGTGAAGGACGGCCGTCTGCTGATAGGTTTCAAGGACGGGAAAAACAAGCGCAGGAGCAATCAGAAGGATGGCGTGACTATCTGGATTTCGGCTCCCGACTTGAAGGAGGTGGAGTTTACCGGTGTAGGCGAATTCAAATGTGAGAAGCCCTTGAAGCTCGATGCCGTGTCATTCGAGATAAAAGGTGTGGGTGAAGTGAATGTCTCCGACTTGACGTGCAACGAGCTGAAAGTTGCCTTGCGTGGAGTAGGCAGCGCCGATATTCATGTAGCCTGCGACTATTTGTCTGCCAAAATGGGTGGTGTGGGTAGCGTCACTTTGAGCGGAACCGCCGGACGTGCGGATATTTCCAAAGGAGGCATAGGAGGAGTAAATACAGATAATTTGAAAATAGGCCGTTAAGATGATAAAGCAATACTTTGCACAAGCCTGGGCGCAGTTGCGGCAGCAGCCGATGATGAGCGCCGTCAGCATAGCCGGTACTGCGCTTGCCATATTCCTTATTATGCTGGTGGTAATGATGCAGCAGGTAAAGGTGGCTCCTTTTGCGCCCGAAAGCAATCGCGATCGCTTCCTGCACGTTAAGTCAATGAGCATCTCCAACTCGAATTGGGGAGACGGTACAAGCAACGGACCGATGAGTGTACAGACAGCCCGTGAATGTTTTCAGTCGTTGAAGACGCCGGAAGCGGTCAC
>OWJB01000198.1_pt1 | contig 24260 bp, 43 predicted proteins | sample 1732861 | NCBI WGS metagenome assembly OWJB01 (sample SAMN05065762, study PRJEB22554) | human gut metagenome | biome: ENVO:2100002; feature: ENVO:00000062; material: ENVO:00002003 | host: Homo sapiens | place: USA
CTACACCCTAGAGTTCGTCGGCAGCGTCAGATGTGTATAAGAGACAGATTAATGAGACTAGAATTCGTAACAAAGCTACGAGACTCGAATTGTTTCAATATTAACGAGACTAGAATTGTGGCAATTGCTCACTTTGTTCGCCTAATATTAATTTTTATTTTTGAGGCGGCGAGGAGGGGAAGTTGTGACATTATTATTTTTAAAATTTTTATCTCCGAGGAGGGGAAGCCCAACGTCCTATCGGACTTAAAATACGGTCCCTACCCCAACTTTTTTCTACAGCCTATCGGCTTAATGATAACACCAAGTTAGGCGCTTCGCTTATAGGTCAAGGTCAAAGTCTCCGTGCTGTTGTAACAATGGCACAGGTTTGTGATATTAGTTGGAAGTGAATTGTGTAATGGCTACGCTATTATAATCCGTTTCAGTTAAATCATACACAATCTTGGAGACTTACAAATGACTACTATCACCACTCAAACTATCAAATCCGTTGTTCCTGCTATCACTGCTCTGGTATACCGTGCCAAAGAGAAACAGAACTATATGCAGCCTCAGACTTGTGCTATTGCTGCCTTAGCCATCTTCAAGATGATGACGTCTTTCACTCGTGATGACGTTGTTCCTGCCATCGCGATGGTTGAGCTGGCTTCTGCTTCTATTGCTGATGCCAACCGTTATAACAACGATTTGAAAGCAATGCACTATGTTGACCCAGCTATCAACCTCATTGGTCTGGCTAAGCACTTTGGCTTCATCACCATGAACGAAGACAAGTCATTCCAACAAACTGATACATGGGTTGAGCTGGTTACAACCAAAGACACCGCAGTGCCATTCACTGAGCGTGTTACATCTGAATCTCGTCGCAAGCCTTTCGTTAAAGGTGGCAAAGTTAAGCCATCCAAAACTCTGAAAGCTGCAATCGAATTCCTGCAAGATACTGAGTACCATGTGGAGACTGAAATGGTTCGCATCATCCAGTCCATGCTTGAGCAACGTACTTATGGTGGCTTGCAGATGCCAGAAGCAATCCAAACTGAACTCCATGTTTGGAACAATGCTGTAGCAATGATGAATCAGGATAAGCTGTACTCTGACTACTTTGCTGATAACCGTGGTCGTCTGTATCATGTAGCATGTGCTGGTCCTAACCCACAATCTTCTGACTTTGCTCGTTGCTTGTATTCTCACAATGTTGAGAACATCGTTAAGAAGTTTAACGAAGATGGTTCTACTACCATTGCATACAACATGTTCATGGCAGAGCTGGAAGATATTTCCGGTGGTGAATGGTGCAGTGCCAAACGTTTGACCTATGTTGCTCAGAATCCAGCTGGTTCACTTGCTCGCATGATGAACATGCCTAAAGCTGAACGTCCTTCCAAGCCATTCACTTATGTTCGTCTGGCTCTGGATTGGTTCAAGTTTGAGACTACAGGTGAATGCGATTCTCGTGTAGGCTTTGGCTTAGATGCTAAATGTTCTGGTACTCAATATCTGGCATTCATTGCTGGTAACATGGAAATGGCTCGTGCAACAGGTCTGGTTGATTCTGAGACTAAAGCATCTGACCCATACCAGTTATCTCTCCGTGAACTGTTGAAGTTATTAGACCGTTCTTCAATGAAACCATCTCCTGAAATTATGGATGAATTCTTGAATCCGAAAGCTGGTCGTAAGTTTATCAAAACTCCATACATGGCTATTCAATATGGTGGTGGTAAAGCTGCATTGACTGGTTCTTCTGACTTTATCTCCTACATGACAGAAGCGCTCCAGATTCCTATGGAGAAAGCTGAGGCATTTGCTGAACTGTGTGTAGAAGCAATCCATAACGCATTGGGTGCTAAGATTAACATGTTCATTGAGAAAGCTGCTGATGCTGCATACAACCGTTGTGTTGAACTTGGTAAAGAGTACATCACATATCGTCACACTGATGGTCAGGTTGTAATGAAGCCTTGCTTCCCATCTCGTGAAATCTGTGAGGCATTCAGCATTCGTGTTGATAGTCAAACTCGTGTTATCTTTGGCCAGATTCAGGAGAATAAGCCTTGGACCATTCGTGAGTCCAATCCAACTAAGGAAGAGTTCAAGCGTACCTTCGTTGTTAACTACATTCAAGGTATTGATGCATTGGTTGCTCGTACTGTTGCAGTTAAAGCTAAAGAAGCTGGTCTTCGTGGCTTTACTTCAATCCATGATTGTTTCCGTTGCTGCTTAGCTGATGCTCCACGTATGATGGAAGTTATTCGTGCAGCATATGTTGAAATCTTCGTAACCAACAATCAATTCGAGAATCTGTCTAAGCAACTTGGTGGCATTCAGATGTATCATGAGAACATCGTAACCGAAGAGCTTCTGATGAGCGAACACGCTTACTACTTCTGCCAGTAACAACTATGTGCCAAGGACGGCACTAGTTGCATGTGAATCTAATAACCAATTTGGAGACTTTATAATGTTTACAGTGACCTTAGTAACCTACTACGGCAAGCAAGTTTGTGAGAAGTTTGAGACTTTAGAAGAAGCAAGAGCTTTTGCAGCTCGTGAAGAGAACATCTATGTAGAGTGTGAAATCACTGATGGCGATATGTCATACGAAGTAGTTAAGCCTACACTCAACTGATTCCCAATATTCAGACAATATTGCTGCATGTAATATTGTCTCGATATTCGACATTAGTTGGATGTGAAGTAACAGAATACGGAGAAGTATTCCGCATGTCATGTTGAAATCATTCTAGAAACATTTCAGCATGTCAACTAAACATACAGTGTTGTAATGATGTGGCAATCATTGAACTCCCTGTCTTTGGCCGGACAAAGTTCCAACAACCATGTGTGAAGTAGGATTATCATTCGAAACTGTTACTTCAATATAGCATGTTCAATTGCGACAATATTGCTCCACCTCCTATTATAAAGGCCCACCCACAAGCCGGGAGATAACTTTGGTAATATTGGAACTTTTGGACATGCTTCTTTCTTTCAATCAGAATTCGAAAGAAGAGAAGAGTCGGAGCAAATGGCAGCAAAGCCGCGAGACTAATCCCGTAGCCCGCCCCGATTTTGAGCAACAAATATTGTGACAATATTGTCGCAGTATGGCATGTAAATATTGCTACAAATTGGCATGTTGGAATGTGGCAGAATTGTTAGAGGACTAATCACCTCGAAGATACAATCGTCTACCAATCTGGCATGTTAATTTTGTAACAACATTTGTGCCAATTTCGCATGTAATAGCTGTATCAGTATTAACCCAATATTCTTGCAACCGCATGAATACTGGCTTTCAGCCAAGCGAAGGCTTTATCATCGCATGTAAATATTGTGACAATATTGGGATAAAACCCTTTATTTAAATCATTTAGTTTATTAATTAAATGGTCGGTTTTCTGTACATAGGTATTCAGCTGTTTGTGCCAAATACAAACAAGTTGGCTGCTTCTACAGAACTCCAGTGCTATAAATGTTCGTGCCAATCTGCTGCGATTTATCTCATTTGGCGGGGTAATATTGTATTAGGTTGGCACGTCATTATTTCGATTAGTTGCATGTGAATAAGACCAAATCTCTGTAAATTCTGCTGAAATTGTGTGACAGATTTTAGAGAGATTATGTCTCCAAGCTAATCATTGTAGTTTTTCGGCACTTGTGGTGTCACATACTCCCTGCAACTTTAAGGTGGATTGAGGTAATACAAGACCTCCACAATCGTTCTGTAGGGAGTTTTCTTTAACTTAGGAGAATAAAATGATTCGTTTTAAAGATTTGGAAGATGGTGCAATCTTCTTTACGCGTGGTGGAGAACACCTGCAAAAAGTTTTGGAAGATGATATTAATGTAAATGCAGTATTCGTTGGTGATTCTAGCATTGGTGTTTTATTAAATGACAATGAAAGAACTTTTACAGAAGAAGAGTTTAAAGAAATCTCAGCTCTGATTTAGTTCAAGAGCCAATTGAAGTTTAATGCAGGGGGGGAGTAAACCTCCAAATTTGGAGAGCAGAAATGAATTATGCACTGTATCAGTACATCAATCGTGACGGTGTTGTTTCACATGCTTTGGTTAATACTGTAACTAAGGCAGTAATGTTGGCTGACACGGTGATTTATGGAGAAAGAGGGCGTCTGGTTTGGAAACCTGCTGCACACCCTGAATATGTTTGGCTTGCAATTCAAAATGACAAGCACAACAAAATTGTGGCAATGGCTGCCCACCCTCAATTCATTAAAGCACGAGGTTAATCATGGACTTCATCGTCTACTTTAAGTTAAATGGTGTAGAGCAACGTTTGTACTTCAATTCTTTACTTCGTTTGCAACAGTGGGCGGAGAAGTTTGTTGGTTATGACTTTGAATACATCAATGCATGTACACCTGACGAACATGAGGAAATCGTGTTCAGTTCATTAAGCCAAATTCTGGAGGCTAGATGACACAGTTTAAATTGAAGGCTGACTTAATCGAGTTGGCCTCTTATGAAGAAAAGGTCGAATTCATTCAGGAGCGTCTTGTTGTTAACTACGGTGGTTGGTGGGATATTGCAACAGATGAGCTAGTCACCATTGTTAAGGAAAAATTCGGCATTGAGCTGACCAATAAGCAATTTCTTGATGATGTTCTCACAGATAAAGTCGTTAAAGAAATTACAACCAATTTCATGACAAGTGTTCAGTAGGAGTATTAAATGAACGACCAGCAATTCAACACATTCATGCAGCAGATTAATCATCAAGAACTGGTGGATGCCATCAAAGGCAAGAAGCTAGTCGAACGTCAATATCGTAAAATTGATAATTATATGCCAACAATCATTGCATGTGTTGGTGTTGCTATTGTTCTCTACTTCCTGGTGAAATAATGTCAATTGTTAAGAAATTAGCATTCTGTATCGTAATGTTCCCTTTGGTGCTGCTCGTTGTGGGCAGCTTCATGTACTTAAACTAAGGTAATTAAATGGCTTCTTTACTCGAATTCTCAAATATTGCAAATGTTGCTAAGAATTCTATTCCGAAAAATCCGGATGTAATTGCATACATGCGTGTTGATGTAGGTTTGTTAGCCTTTGTAATGGACCACATCAACCTCGTTGAAGAGCAGTTGTCTCAAGCCAATGAAACAATTGACACTCTTCGTGAACTTCGTACAGCAGAGCAAAGTGCTTACGATGAACTGATGGAGCAAAAGAACAAGCTCCAGGAGCAACTGGCAGACGCACTTCAACAAATTGAAGACATGAAGCCACCAGCAAAATCAACCGAATAATCAAACTTAGGAGTTATTATGGCTACTAGAACAGGCATGATGATTGTCCCAAGCCGTAATAACTCTTTAAGCGGCTTTACACCATATAAAATCTATGAAGTAATTTCTGGCACTGGTGAAGCAAACCTGTCAGAAGTTGCTTTGAAGTTGGGCCGTATGGTCCACTCCGAAATCTCCTGTAACGTAGTTGATGATGAAGGTAAAATCCGTTTTGTAACAATGGATTTCTTTCGTGAATTTAACCTCAAATCTGAATTAGGAGTTCTGTACCATGAATGAGGATGATGTTATTTGCCCAAAGTGTGGCAGCAATAACGTAGACCATGTAACACACGAAGCAGTGGGAATGTATGGTCCCGTAGTTCTGGACAGTGCATTCTGTGTAGATTGTGGTTTAAACATTTATCGTGGAAAACTTATAGACAACAGTGGGAATATCCCGCCAAAAGGATAATCATGAAATTTAAATGTGTTGCTTCAACCAAAGATTATGTTCCAGTTGGCTTCATCGTTGAAGGTGAAGCTATCTCACCTTTGGAATTTAAAGTGACCAAATCGGCTGAGGATGTTTCTCCAGCATTTCGTAAAGGTGCTGTAGTGCCTATGAATGGGACATTCTGGACATGGCAGCGTGACCATGAAGCAGAATTTGCAGATATTTGTGAACAAGGCTTATTGCAATGACAAAGTTTAAATGTGTCAAATCAAACTCTTCATCTGAGCATACTCCGAAAGTTGGGGATGTGATTGAGGGAGAACTTATCCACATACCGAGAAGTCACGGAACAGATACTCGAATAGTTATCTCGAATGTTGGAAACCGGATGGCTGTAAACGGAAGACCTTACTGGAACATTGGTGAAAAGGTTCCGCTAAAAGGTAGTATCTGGTCCTGGGAAGAAGTTAAATAATTTCCTCAACCACTTTTGTAACGAGAGTGGTTGCTGAATATTATTAATTAACTTGGAGCATTTATGAAACAGCGTACTCGTTTACAACGTGACCCAGCCACAGGTCGCTTGTTACCAGCATATTTGAAGGTTGGTGACTTAGTTTACACTCGCGACTTTGCTTTTGACATTTGCCCAAGCAAAGCCTATGAAGTTCTTGCCACCAGCTTGTCTGGTCCTAAGGTAATATTTGGTGCACTTGAGCCAATCCAGTTAACAGGAACTCAGTTTGTCATCAAAGATGAATCTGGTTGCAATCGCATCTTCAATCTTGAAGGTGGTTTATCCAAATGGGAGAAGGTGAAGCGTGGGTAAGAATTATATCGAAATGTTTAAGCAACTGGCCATCAATGGGCAGGAGTTCTTACTAAACGATGCAAGGCAAGATATAGAGCTGTCTGATAAATACAGCTCATCGTATCAGAGAACTATTGTAAAATGGACGTTCTCTTACATATCCTACAATCTTCCAGGAGAAACGCTTGTGATTAGTGGTTCTGGAGATTCCGTATTATCCGCTTTGGAGAAACTAAAGCAATGAATAAGAATTCAACCTTACGCTATGTTGGTAAAACAAACTACAACTTTACCAACGGTAAGAAATACAAAATCGTCGCAGGTCGTGGTGACGGGGTTCCTCGCAACAACGGTACACTCGGTGCGTATATTCAATCTCCTTTGGGTTTTGTCGTTAATGACGATAACCGCAATTTATGTTATCGTACATTCTCCGATAATTGGGAACTTGTGAAGGATTCTGGTGAAGTAAGCTGGTATAAGCCTGAATCAAATATTGACCCTATTCCTATTTCAAAGGTGATGTAATGATTGTAGATACACATTTGTACAGCCACAGAAGTTACAGTCCTACGAACATTCCTGCTGGATGGACTTTGTGGTTTGTTGAAGTGGACAAAAACCCATTTTGGCATAACGTCAAGTGCAAATTCTTTCCGGTAAAACCTACCAAAAAGCAAGTGCGCAAATTGCGTAGAAAGTTTATAAACGATTGTAAATCCTGTTAAATTAACAAGGAGCATTCATTGAGTGTTCCTGATTAATCTAACATTAGTTGGATGTGAGGGACAAAGCTATTCCGTGGTTAGCAATGTCACTGAAACTTAAACTGTAATTAACTTAAGAGATCTTAATCATGGCACAATATTCAGATGTAAACACTGGCATCATCGGTCCTAATGGCTTCAAGAAAGACCCAAAACATCCTGACATTCGTGGACGTATTAACGTTGACGGAATCTGGTATTGGGTATCTGGCTGGAACAAGCAAGCAAATGGTAATGAATTTACCTCGCTGGCACTCACCATCATGACCCAAGAACAGGTCGATGAAATGATGCGTAAGCGTGAAGAGAAGGCTAAAGCCAAAGCTCAGCCTCAAGCTGCCGCTCAACAGCAACAGCAACGCCAGCAACCTTCTGCACAACAGCAAGCTCCTGCTCAACAACAGCAGAGCAATTATAACCCGAACGAGCCGAAAGACTTCGACGACGACATTCCATTCTAATTGGAGATGCCCTATGAAAATTTTATGTTTTATAGGGCTACATAATTGGGAGATTTCTCATACAAACGATTATGTAACCTTTTGGGTGTGTAAGTGCTGTTCAACAATGCGTGAGGAATATCATGGCAACTAACATTATTGAAATACCTGCCAACTTGGTCAAAACTGGCGACGTTGTAATTCATGAAGGTAAAGAGTATCTGATTGGGTATGTCTTCAGAATGGGTGTAGTTCAACTACAATATTCTGGTGGATGTTTCAATTTTGAGTGGGACCAGGCAGTCAAAATCTTGGATAAACGTCCTACTACAGACTCCTTTGCAAAACCGGGCGCAACAACACGCGCAGTATTGGCAAGCCAAGTTCGACCCGGCAACACCTTATCTTATGGAATCAGGCTCTTTAAGATAAAGGAAGTTAAAGACCTAGGGGAAAGTGAGGTTCGCTTAATCCACGAAACAGGCTACTTTGACTTTTTACACAACCGCGTAGTCCATATTGTTAATACGCCACCAGCACAGGAAACTCCTACGGTGAAGTTCGATACTCAAATAAAGCCAGTATTCCTTCCATATGAGGAAGCAGTGAAACCATTCTCAGATGAAGAGGATGTTAAAGGTGCTGATGTGGAAGTTGGTGATGTTATCTTGCATAAGGGTAATTGGAAAACTGTTACAAATGTATATAAGCATCCAAATTCACCATTCAACAAAGTCAATTTTGACTGTGATGGCGTAAAAGGTTTGCAAGTGCGCCTATCATTATTTGAAACTTATTCAAGAAAGGTAAGAGCAGTAATGGAAACTTTAAATATTCAAAATGCAATCGAAGCACAACGTATTCTTCTGCAAAAGCTGGAGCAAATGCTAGACTTACAGCAACTTGCACCAACAGAAGATGGCAAGATTGCAATCGGCAACTGCAACATTCGTGTGGACAAGGTAACAGTTGTTAAAGCCGCACGCGATGAGATGAAAGCTGCCGCAAGCAAATCCGCAGAGCTTATCAAGAAGCTGTAATTAACAGAGGCCATTCCACTTCGAGTGGCCTCGATTAATTATTGGAGGATTTATGTGGGATATTTATCTTGAAGGTGTTGATGAACCAATTTCAACACTTAATACACAATTTATTATGGTTGGGTGTGCAATTCTTTATAAGGGTAAGCTACACACTGTATCTAAAATAGTTCAGAGGCATTAATTCCGTGAAAACTTTGTATATTGCACTAACAATTTTGTTCGGAGTATTCGCATTCAAATCGGAAGCATCTGTTCGTAACTTCCAGTGCGGCGGATACAAAATGTCTGTTGAAACAATCACAATGAGCCAGCCACTCATCGCAACAATTTCTTTGCACGAAGGTACTTGGATTGAGATTCCAGATAACGGAAATCCTAACCCAATGTCAACAGTGTTCTATAACACACAGAGCAGTAAGCTGGCTTTAGTTGGTGTTGACGCTGAGGAACGTTTAGTGCTACAGATTTATCGTGACATTGACTTCTTTCATGCCAAATTTCCATTGTTATCAACCTATTGTAAGGAAGTTAAATGACGTCATCCGAATTTACCATTGATGGAGTACCGTACTTACTTGAATCCAGTTGCGAATATCGTCACTGGTCAGTAATTCGTGACCGAGTAGTTAAATTCTTGGAGCGAGTAGGGAAAGATGCAGCTATTCTGACTACAGCCACAGTAGAAGGGACAACCGAAATCAATCGGGAGCTTGTATCTTTTAAATTAACCATCAACCCGACAGGAAACCCATTCCGTGAAAGTTGAAGAACTGGCTGACCAACTTAAGGCAGCAAAACGAGAGTCTGCAAATCAATCAGAACGTGTTGCAAAACTGAAAGGGCAAGGCTCAACGTCCGAAGAAATCCAGTTATTTACAGATAATGTCTGGTTTTCAATGAATCGTGCACAGTTTATCCAGATTCAGGAAGACCGACTTGCTGAACTGGAAAAGCGTGTTGAGACACTTGAGAATTTACTTGCAACATTGCAAGAAACTCTGGACCAGGAATTGAAAAATGTCTAACGTTAAGCTGGGCCAACGTTCTATTGACAGGCTCAAGGGTGTAAATCCCTCATTGGTGGCAGTTTTCAAGCGTGCATGTGAAACAATGCCGTTTGACGTGACTGTTCTTGAAGGATTGCGCACTTATGAGCGTCAACAAGAGCTTTTAAAGCAAGGTGCAACCAAAGTCTCAGTTAGCCGACACATGTCCGGCAATGCTTTAGACATTGCACCATATCCAATTGACTGGAATGACCTCGAACGATTCAAAGTTTTAGCTCATCATATGTTCAAAGCTGCAAAAGAGCTTGGAATTACCATTCGTTGGGGTGGGAACTGGAGCCGTATTGATGAAAATCAGCCGTATCCACCACTTGCACCAGGTAAGAAGAAGCTGATTGATATGCCGCACTTCGAACTTCCAGCATAACTTCATCAATGGAGCATCCGATGGAATATCAGGAAATACCGAAAGAGTTAGAGCGTATGCAATCTCGCACATCTCGTGCAGAGGCAGAACTCCACCAGCATTTGTCAAACTATGTGAACGATTCTCGAAATCTCAGGTCCGAAATTGCGGTTGATGGTTGTTGCTATCTGGTAACATACGACGAGAAGACCGCCATATTAGACATGCTAGTAAAGGGTGGAAAAGAGCGAATTGAACAGCTCAAAATCCTTAATGCGGGACTTCAAGGTATGTGGGAGAAACTCAATGCAAAACGGTAACATTGCTCAGGCAATAGAACAGCTTAAGTCCTGGCGTAGAGATGAAACCTTATTGGTTCGTTTCTACACAGACACATATACAGGTGAAAACAGTTCTGAATTTGTAGATGCGTGGATTGATGGCCTGTCTTGGCGTCACTATGATTTCGACATGCGGGAATATTTGCATGAAGAATACGGCATTGAGTATCCAGAATCCGGCACATATGACGTAATTGAATCAAATGAAGAGGATGTTACCGAAGTTTGCTTTGCTGACGGACTGTTCAGCATTCGTAAGTACGATAAGTTCAATGAGCTGCTTGTTGATACTGATTTGGATGTAATTCTTGCAGCATTCCGTAGTGGTGATATTGATATTTTCACTGTGGATGACTTGAACGACAAGGTTATTGCCCGATGTGATTCAATTGCGGATTACTTCCGGCAATATGATGGCATAGAAGTTCCAGACCATCTTCGTCCATATATTGATTGGGATGCAGTTGCGAGAGATTACGGAAGTAACTACACTTTCTCCGAAGGGATACTATTCTCAAATGCGTGATTTAAATATTTCTGAACTTGAGGCTGGATTGATTGTTCACCACCAGCCTCGAAACACTTTCTATCGTATTCTTGGGCCTACAAAGATTAAAACTCACTGCGGAAGTTGGGTAGATGGGTTTGCTTACCAAGAAGTGAAGAAGTACGGGGACCATACTTTCTTGAGTATTGACTCTTCTACTATCTACACACGACCGAAAGAGCTATTTGACTCAGATTGGAAAACACTGTAGTTCCAGGCGGGTTTCTTCGAAGTGCCAAGCGGGTTTTGTGCTCGCATTGGCCTTCGGCTTTAGTCTGAAACATTAGTGGGATTTGATTCTGACCACTTAGGGAAGAAAGGCATTATACACTTATCGCCAAATGGGTGTCAAGCACTTTCTTCATTTATTTTAATTTATTCTTATTATTCTTTTTGTTTGGAATATTGGAATAATTCTGAAACATTAGTTGGAATTGAATTAGTGTAATTCTGTCTGTACTCTTTTCCATTAGCAATTGTAGAGGGAGTCCACTGCAATAAGCGCAGCCTCAAACAACCAAGTCTGGACAACTTGGGAAGAGAGTGCAGCACAAAATTACATTAGTTGGAATTGAAGAGACAACATCAGATAATAACTTTGTAACTCGGTAGACCGTTGCGGCCGCATCGTGCGAGAATGTTCGACTCATTCTACAAAGTTATTTTCGATGGAATGTTTCCATCATATACATTTATCTTTTAACATAGGCCAAAGGGCCGGAATACTTCTTCGCAGAAAAGCTATTCACTTGTTATAGGCGATGTATTGGGATGAATTGGAACTAAATAAGCAAGCTGTTAGGGCTGAATAATTAGAGGATAATGCCTCATGCTTATGTTAGTCATTCGAAAATAGGTTTGTGCCACAAGCTGCTGGTGCTCTGAGGAAGTCGGACAAACAGGGCTTAGAGTGGCATAATCCGCACAAAACCGCGCCACCAGCTATGCCAAAGCAGGTGGATTGGGTGAATGTATTGGGAAGGGTTACAAAGCCTCTGTGACACGCCTGAGCCGCAAGGCGACGACACTCATGTGATTAGCGTATCGCACCCTAACGGGAGTAACCCTTCACCAATGCAGTTATCCAGAATTGACACAAACGGTAGGCAGTGGCCCGATTTTCGGCCTTCCTGCGCTACTCTGTGGCCTGTTTCCTGGGCCAAAAGATGAGAAGAGAAGTCACAAACACCGAATCGAAAATTGGAGAGTTCCTATGGTTCAAAAATATGGTGTAATTAATAACGAAAACTTCCAGTTCAAAGGTTTCACAATTGATGAATTGTTGGAACTTATTGAGGGCTGGGAGATGAATGCCGCAGCAATAGGTAGTGACATTGGTGACATGACTGGTGACTTAGCTATTGGTCCTAAAATCATGCGCGACTTGATTGCCAAAATTAAGGAGTTGCAGAAATGATTCGCAAACATTCTATCCGGGTCATTAAGGCCCGCAATATTCACACAGGAGAGATGGAAGCATTCGCTTTCTTGGGTGGAAGGTTTTATTTATTTGGTTGGGAAGGAAGCAGTTCAAAGTTTGCATTCTTTATGAATATGTATTCGATTAAAGAATTGTTAAACAATGCGACCTATACCCCATCCTACATGGAATATTGCTTCGGCAAGCCAGTCGAGCATCTTCTGTCCAAATCTTTCATTTACAGCTGGACAACAAACCAGCCAATGTACGGAGTTCCATTTTGAACTTACAAGACAAATCCAAAGAAGAGTTGATTGAGATTATCCAGAAAGAGCACGAACTCGCTGGCATCACGATTAACTTTGAACTCCAGGCAATGCAAGCTGTTGCTTTGGGTCATGGTCTAATGGCTACACTCATTCATGCCAAGAATGTGTTAGGCGTTGACAACGAAAAATACCAAATTCTGGAGAAAGCTGCGCAAGAGCGGATTTCGCAGTGCTTGGTGACATTAGTTGATTTGGGAATCGACGCAGAAACTGCGAACAAACGTATCCTACAAGGCCACTAAAATGTCTTATCATGATGATGACAAAGAGATTGCACTATCAACGTGTAAGCAATGGCTCAATGATAATGATGCCGTCTATCTTGCCAAGGAAGATGTTATCATTATGTGGGTCCATTTTAATCCAGAATCGAAGCGCGGTGAGTGGCAACGCTACAAGATGAAAGAGGCTTGTCGCATAATTAAAGCCACACGCGCTGGCTTCTCTGCTATGAAGTACATCAAGCCAGAGATGCTAATGCTTGCTGCACAGGAAGAAGAACGTGCATATAAGCAAGCTGTTAAATCTCGTTCAACTGTTCCTCCAGAGTTCTTTAATTTGGAGCGCGCTGGACACTTCAACAATTTAGAAATGTTGACACTGTGCCTGTTGCAAGAATTAGTTGGAAGAGGACAAAACATTGAAGCTGTTTGTCTTGGAGAACTCATGAAAGAGTTGTTCTCGGCAAAGGGCTTTGCTGTGCCAAATCGAACTTTACGCTGGAAATTGTTGCGAGCAGTCGCGCAAGAAGCTGGTGTAGTTGTTCGTGACAGAACAAACCGACTCACTGTAACTGGAGTTGGACGTTTTGTAGCAATCCAGATTGAGGGTTATGACGAATCAATCATCACTGAACTCACTGTCGCTGAGACAAAGGATTTAGTAAATAAAACACTAGAACGATTCAATAGATATTGAGTCGTTTGACGAATCAGAGCAGTTCTGAAACATTAGTTGGATGTGGAAAGAGAAAGGCTCTTTAATTTTTATCTAAGTCACGTCACCGTGGCGTGCAAAACTATTCAATATAAGGTATATACAAATGGCTAAGATTGTAACCGTAACTCAGTACGAAGCTAACGATGGTTCCCTGTTCCTGACCGAAGCAGAGTGTAATGCACATGACTTCAAACTGGAAAACGGTGCTAAAATTGAGAAAGCTGCCGAAGCGTACCTGAACACCGTTGGCGCTATCGACCGTTCTCGCTCCATGCAGAAGAACACCATCGAGCAGTTCCTGGCATTCTACCTGCCGTGGGTTGAAGCTGGTGAGCCGGGAGTTGAGCGTACTAAGTTCGATACTCCGAAAGAAGCTAAAGTTGCTGACGCAGTTGTTGCCGAAGCTGCCGAAGCTGCTGTTGAAGAAGCTCCGGTATTCTAAGTTGCCGATGGCAAACTTGAGAGACTAAGCTAAATCGATCTGGCATGCACTGGAAGTTTTCCGGTGCTGCCTTGAACCCATTCCAGAGTGAGTGGGCTTCAATGAGCATTCTTGTGATTAGAGTTGGGAGGTAGGCCGATGCCCAAGCTCATGGCCCAGACAAGAGTGTTCATTGAAGTAGTTTTCTGAGTCTTACAACGGGCCTAAACTGCCTGAAGTTATTGCGACTGTTTTATTCATTTAAAATAAATGCAAATGATTCTGAAATGCGAGTTGCGGCTTAATTAAATTTAAGTCCTCTCCGTGGTCTTCCAATCCCACGTAACCAAATTTGGCGCATTGTGGCTTCGAGATGTGATTAATAAATCGGAGCAATAATTAATTTGTATTCTGCGGTGCAAAGCAGGCTTAAGTCCCTCAGTGCGCGTGGGGATGTGACAGAGTACAAACTTAATTATGCAGTTGGATATTTCTAGAGGACGGACGAGCACACTGGAATGTCTTCAATTGGTTTAGTGTGAGAAGCTATGCCAATTTGAAACGTAACTCCTTGGGGAAGTGCTCCTCTGGATTTACCTCCACACAGGAATCTCAAGCCTGTGGCAGCGACTTCGAAGCTGCACTGCGTAACCTAATTCACCCTAAAGTGAGTTGCCCTGAGCATGGAAATAAACTGCTCATAACCGATGGTATCTACAAAGGTAGATTAAATCAGGTTGCCTGTTGGTACTTGGGTTCAACACCTGCTTGCACTCGCAAAGTAGTGCCTCGTACCTGAGATGAAGTGAGTCGGGACCATCAATCCCACGTTATGTCAAAACACAGTAGGCGACTCACGGATTCTACAAGCCTCGCAGTTCGGGAAAACCTGCGTTATCAAAACCCCCCTTATTCTTTGGACGAGTAGCTCAGAAGGTTTGCATTGTGCTCAGTCAGGTAGAGCAATCTGTTCGACAGATGTGTCGTTGGTTCGAATCCAACCTCGTCCGCCACTCTCAACAACAAACATGGAGTCCTCATGGACATTGATGCACTAGACAATTTGGACTTCGGTGCTGCCGAAGAAGCAATTGAAGAACTCAAGAAGAAGCAGGACGAAGAAGCAATCGTTCCTGGTGCTGGCGATAATGACTGCTCAAGCGGTGCGTGTGCCATCTAAGGTGATTTATGCAACAGCTTAAATCAATAGTTCTTGGCGTCCTGACTGCATTTGGTATTCTTATTGCAGTGTTCCTCAAAGGCAAAAGCTCAGGCAAAGCCGAGGAGCGTCAGGAAGCCAAAGAGAAGCAACTGGATTCATTAAAAGAATCTATCGAGATTAAATCGCATGTTCAGAAAGAAGTGTCTAGCAGTTCTGATAGCAATGTCGATAGTGAGTTGCTCTCAAAGTGGGTTCGTAAGTGATTATTGCCTGATTGCACAACCAATCTATTTGGATGTTGCAGAAGTGAAAATCTTATCACGCGAAACCAAAACACAGATTTTAGTCCACAATGAAACGTGGGCACAAAAGTGTTCGAAACTTACCCGACAGTGAGTGAACAAGATGAGCCTGTTGCATCTATAAATAAGTACAGTGAAACAAATGCTCGCCATCGCATTTCATTTGGCAGTCCGGTACGGGGACTTTAAATACACGTATAATATAGTCGAGGGAGTGCGCGACTTTAAATAACGAGACTCTAGCAACTTGTTGCGATGATGGTGTAAGCCCATGCGTTTGGAAGCAGGACTCCAACTCAAACAAACCTGCAAGTTGCTCTGGGCATAACAATTAAAATTGCTGCCTCCGAGGACGGAAGCCCCGTAGTGAACGCGAGAAGTTCAGGTGGTCACTTCCTAGAACAGTGTCCGTATTTACCGCGATAAGGGAGCTTGGGAACGGTAGCCCTGTCTTGCCAGCATTAATGGCACGTTGGCCGCGTAAAGGCCACAGCGTCTGACCAACGTATCGGTCACCAAATTCAAAGGATTCGTAGAGTTAATGAAACCTGCACTACTGGATGGGGATGTAGCATCCGAGTCCGACTGTGCAATTGTGAACGTAGAGTTCACCGAATCCACCAACATAGGAGAAAGTGCTGTGGACGATATTGTATCGTAGGTGGTCGCATTCCACCCTCCTATCTTTTCCAAACAGTTATGCCTCTGTTCAAAAGGCTCAAGAGAGCGTCTGGCATACCGTAGCGATACGGCTTAGTTGCGCTGATTGTGTTGTGCAGAAAGAAAGTTCAGGCTTTCGTTTGGGTTACTCCTCATCCCGAAGTTAGCTGGATTAAAAATCCAGACTATGTTCCTATACACATGAAATATGCAAGTCGAGGGTTCTTAATGTTCAAACATGATGCGAGCATTAAGCGGGGTTTATACTTTTCCCCGATGGTCCCCATAAACAAGGCTGATTCACTTGGGCGGTTCGAATCAAATTTAATAAGTGTCTTGGCCGCAGTGGAAACATCATTTAAGCCAATGTTTTGTAATGTCCGTAATAGTCCACGTCAGGGCACTTACTTAAATTTTAACCGGAGAGAAACATGAAAACTTCTGAAATTGCCGAAGAGATTTATAAGGCCGTAATAGCCAACCAAATTACCAGTGAAGTCCTGCACTTGGATATTGAAGAAGTTCGCAATGCCTTTGGTGGTTTTGCAATCTTGTCAATAGAAGCTGCGGAAGCACTGACAAGCACGTACAATCAACGCGAATATGAAAAGCGTTCTGTACTAAATGCGTCGCTAAAAGAAATTCAGGCGTCGTTAAAATAATACCATTATCATGGTGCGGAGCTAATTAATCTCCCACCATATGAACCGGAGAGCAAATGATTACTGCAACACTCGTTGACCACATGGGCAGCGACCTTACAACTGTTAATGCTGCACGAGTTTCTTATGGTGCAGAGTCGCATGAAATATCTTTACGTGACGAGAAGCTAATTGAGTTTCTTGCAAAGCATAAGCACATTACGCCGTTTCGCCACGCACAGGTAACATTGCGTTGCAAAGCTCCAATCTTCATTGCACGTCAGCTTGGCAAACATCAGACTGGCTTTAGTTGGAATGAGGTTAGCCGTCGTTACAAAGATGGCGAAGCAATCTCGATTGAATGCTTTGTACCAGGTGTTGTATTTGGTCGTCCTGAAAAGTTGATGACTCAGACTGCACAACCGTTGCCACAAGATTTTGCTGACGATATTCATTATCGCATGGAAATCCATAACAAGGCTTGCATTGCAGAGTATGAAACGTTAATTGGTTTGGGGATTGCCCCAGAGCAAGCTCGCATGGTTCTTCCACAATCCATGATGACTGAATGGATTTGGACTGGCTCACTTTATGGCTGGGCATCTATGTATAATCAACGTTCCTCCGAACATGCGCAATACGAAGTTCGCTTGTTTGCGGAAGAAGTGAATAAAATCATGTCAGAACTATTCCCAATTTGTTGGAAGGCTCTGACCAACCAGGAATAAATAAATGAACGTCAAGCAATGTGTGGCTAAGATTAAGCACGATGTACCAGACTGTAAATCCACATCTGGCAAGTCTTTACAGGTTTGGTTGAATGTCGATGAAGCTGGTAATAAGAACTTCTCTGGTTACTGCTTTGCGTGTGGCGTTCTAGTACCAAATCCTTATGGCAATAATCCGGAGAACATTCCAGAGATTAAAGTCAAAACTCCAGAAGAAATTCAGGAAGAAGTTGATGAAATCACTGCTTGTCCTCCGTTTGATTTAACCCATCGCAGCATTGAGCCAGAATTTTGGAAAGCTGCTGGTGTTCGACTTCTGTATTCAGAGTATGATGGTAAGACTCCAAATGCTCTGGCACATGGCTACACCAAAAATGGTAAACTTGTTCGTTGGAAGATTAAACTTCTGAACAAGAAAGTTATGTGGTCGGTAGGCGACACCCAGGGTAACGACCCTTACAACTGGATGGCTGCAAAAGCAATTGGCGGTAAGACACTGTTCATCACAGAAGGTGAAGAAGACTGCATCGCATTGCGTCAAATCCTCAAAACTATGAACCGTGGTGGTGCATATGAAGATTTGGATTTTGCTGTAATTAGTTTGAGCGACGGAAGTGATTCCGTACACAAATGTTTGTCACCAGTTGCAGAAGAAATTAAGCAACGTTGGGAGCAGGTTGTTATCGTATTCGATGATGATGAACCTGGACGTAAAGCTGCAAAAGAAGCGTGCCGATTGTTGCCTGGTGCAATGATTGCAACACTTCCAGCTAACGATGCCAACGATTGTTTGAAGCGTGGCTTGCTCAAAGCTACTCAATCTGCTGTTGTGTTCCGTGCTGCTCGTCCTCTGCCTACAGCACTTGTCAACAAAGAACTTCTTATGGAAGAGCTTGATGACGAGGTTGAACAGGGTGTGGACTATCCTTGGCCCAAGTTAACCGACTTAATGTTTGGTCAACGTCGAGCCGAAGTTATTACAATCGGTGGTGCAGAAGGTGGTGGTAAAACTACCTTGTCCCGTCAGATTGTGCATCACAACATTACCAAGCACGATTGGGGAGTGTTTACTGCATACATGGAGGAAACTCCTACAGAAACACTGCGCCGAATGGCTGGCCTTAATGACAACTTGCCATATTGGGAACCTGCGTTTACTCGTGAAGACCCTCGATATGATGAAGCTAAGTTCCGTCAAACTGCTGCGAAGATGCTTCGTAACATGGAGATTTGGGACCGCAAGCAAGCTGGAGAAGACCCTTATGAAACCTGGGATGGGTTAAAGACGATTCTTCGTCAGATTGGACCAGACATTGATATGTTTGTCCTTGATAACTTAACCTACTTATCGGAAGGGATTTCTGCCTCAGAGAAGAACGACTTCTTAGGTAAGCTGTATGCAGATATTACTAAGCTGGCAGACCAATACCAGTTCCATGTAAATATCTTGTCGCACCTTAACCCTGTGGCAAAAGGCCAACGACCTCATGAGGATGGTGGACGTATTAAGAAGTCAGACTTTACTGGCTCACGTGCTGCTGCTAAATATTCTCATGGCATGTTCGGCTTTGAGCGTAATAGCCAGGCAGTTGACCCAAACTGTTCTATCATTCGTTCCATTAAGGCTCGTAAGAGTGGTAAAACAGAAGGCTTCAAGACGTATTATGACACCGAATCTGGTCGAATTATTCAACGTTCTTGGGACGACTCGCTGTTCGAAACCAAAGAGATTGTTCAACTCACCAAGAAGAACGGTCCACATCAATAACAGAGCTGCTACGCTGCATGGTTCGCCCACCAGCGTAGCCCTCACTTTACAGTAGTTGGAAATGATGAAAATTTGTCCTAAGTGCAAAGTACCTCAAGATGAAGCAAACTTCCACAAGAGTTCATCTTGGTGTAAGTTGTGCAAAAGTTTGAAGTACCGCGCAGAGTACAAATCTGCACCATTGCCAGAGAAGCCTGTCCGAAACATTGAGAGGGAGAGGGAACTCAATACCGCCAGAACTAAGAAGCATGCAAAACTAAACCCAAAGAAACGTGCTGCCAGGGTGGCTGTGCGTGGCATGATTCCTCCTGTACGTTGTATGGGATGTTGTCTGGAAAAGAAACTAGAAGCCCACCACGATGACTACAACAAACCTAAAGTTGTTCGTTGGCTTTGCAAAGAATGTCACACCTCGTGGCACATGAACAATACACCTATTGAATAGTATGGAGCCTGAAATGCTGTATCCCTACTCCAATATGTATGCTATGGATATTGAAACCACTGGCCTACTGGAACAGATGAAGAAACAGAAATCCCCACGCCTACATAATATGGGGATTATTGATGTTGCCTCCCGAGAAGAAAAGGTATTTGAGTGGACTGAGAGGAAGGCTATTCAAGACTTCTTAGATACTGGTCCAACATTTTGTACTCATAACGGCGCAACCTTTGACTTTGAGGCACTGAGGTTCCTGGGCTACGACGTTTCAAAATGTACACTAATTGATACTTTGTTTATCAGTTGGTATCTGCAACCTCGTCGTGTTAAGCACGGCTTAGAAGGTTATGGTGAAGAGTTTGGTGTGCCTAAACCAGTCATTGAAGATTGGGAAAATCAGACTCAAGAAGAGTACAACCATCGCGTGATGGAAGACTGCAAGATTCAGTTGAAGCTGTGGGAACAGCAATACATTCAACTCTTGAAGATTTATAAATCTCCTAGCGAAGTTAAGCGCTTCGTTGAATACCTGATGACAAAAGCTCGTCAACAAGTTATTCAACAACGTACTCGCTGGAAGCTGAACATTGAGAAGGCATTGGCATTTAAGGCCAAGCTGGAGCCAATGATTAAAGAGAAGACGGACGCATTGGAAGCATCAATGCCGCGTGTTCCGGAATATGTTATCAAAACCCGTCCAGCTAAATGCCACAAGATGAACGGGCAACTGTCTGCCACTGGAATTAAGTGGAAGGCTATTTGTGATGCAAACGGTTTGGACTGGAAAGACCCAGACCTGGCTATAAAAGTTCTTAAAGGTTATAAGAAGCCTAATGCTGGTTCACATGTTCAAATCAAAGATTGGTTGTTCAGCCTAGGTTGGGAACCGGAAACCTTTAAGTTTGACCGTAACAAGGAAACAGGTGAAACTCGCCAGATTCCGCAAATCACTGTGAAGGATGAAGATGGCAATCCTGAAATATGTCCGAGCTTGCATAAGCTGGCGGAAAGAAACCCCGACTCTGGTATTCAACATCTTATTGGGATGGGCGTGTATAAACACCGTCTGTCTGTTGTTAATGGCTTCCTTCGCGACGTCGATGAAGATGGGTTCCTTACTGCACGATGTGGTGGCCTTACCAATACTTTACGCCTTAAACATCGCGAACTTGTTAACCTCCCTTCTATTCGTGTATTTGGCGGTGAAGAACTGCGTTCAATGTTGGAAGCGTGGCGTGAAGACTACGAACAGTTAGGCTCGGACTTGTGCTCACTGGAAGACCGTTGTAAACACCACTTCCAGTGGATGTATGACCCTGAATACGTTAAGAAGCAGTTGGCACCAGACTATGATGCTCACCTTGCAATCGGCGTAATTGGTGGATTTATTACAGAACAGGAATCTCAGGACCACAAGGACGGAATTAAGAAGTGTAAACAACGTCCAATGTTTAAGACCACAAACTATGCTTGTCAGTATGGTGCTGGTATACCAACTGTAGCCCGTTCTGCTGGTTGCGACCAGAATACTGCTGCACGACTGCATAAAGCATATTGGGACTTGAACTGGTCTATTAAAGAGATTGCTGCAAACACCAAAGTTATCACAGTTGATGGTCAGATGTGGCAACAGAATCCAGTAAACAAATTCTGGTATTCGCTGCGTACAGAGAAAGACCGCTTCTCAACATTGTGTCAGGGCACTGGTGCATATGTGTTTGATATTTGGTGTAACAACATCATTGCAATTTGTAATGAACGTTGGGGCTGTGACCCGCTTCTGTCCGGACAATTCCATGATGAATTGATTCTCCAAGTTAAGAAAGGTTTCCGTGATTTGTGGACGGACTTGCTTAATGAGGCAATGGACCGAACCAACAAAGAACTTAAACTTAACCGTGATTGTGCATGTGATGTGCAGTTCGGTGATAACTACGCAGAGATTCACTAATGAAAACTGTATATTCTATTTTCGATATGCAGGAATTAGAGCACCATATGTTTGCTGCTGATTCCGAAGTTCCAGCAAAGGACGCCGTAATGACGTTCCTTGAAAAGATTAAGGACGAGGTGTTCACTTCGTCTGACCCACAGTCTCAAGCACTTAATGACGAGACATTCAAAAACATCCAAACTTTAATTTCGGCAACGTCTTCAATTGAAGAGCTGTCCGAAGCATTAGTTGGATATGACTTCCGGCTTGCTACGTTGCAAGTCGACTAACTCCTAAACTGAAATTTAAAGGTACTCAAAATGGCATTTGCTGCTCCTACACTGGCCTCGAACAAGACTCCTTCTGCTGCACCATTACTGGAAGCGGGTGGTTATCCTGCTCGTGTTTGCCGTATTATCGACCTGGGCTTACAGCCTGGTTCTGCTAAATATCCTACTCCGTCCCTGAAACTTCTGGTGACTTTCGAACTGCTCGACGAGTACATGAAAGAAGTTGACAGTGAAGGTAAAATGGTCATGGTTCAAGACCCAGACGAAGATGACGGCATCATGATGGCGAAGAATCTTGAAGACAAGCCGCGTTGGTTTGACTTTGAGTTTACCTATAATGCTGACGGCTTCATGGGCGAGAACTCCCACATCTACAAATTCGCTAAGGCGATTGATGCACTGGAAGTTAAACCTAATCTGGAACAAGGTATTCAGGGCCATCCTGCCAAGAACCTGCCGGATTGGTTGGGCGAACCTCTGATTGTTGGCATTGTTCAGTATACCAAGCAGTCAGGCAAGAATGCTGGCCAGGTTGCGAACAAAGTTGCTACTTTCTCCCCGATGAAATCCAAAGAGAAGAAAGAAGCTAAAGCTCTGGTTAACCCGACTGTCTTCTTCGACATGTCTGAGCCGGACCTGGAAGTATTCAACAAACTGCCAGGTGGTGAATCTCCGTATGCAATCAAGAACCGTATTACTTCCGGTGTTGATTTCTACAAGACTAAGCTGTCTGCACTGTTAGGCGGTAAACCTGCCGATGAAGGCGCTGTACCTAATCAGGCTTCTGATGAAGAAGTTGATGCAGCTATGAAAGCTGAACTGGAAGCACAGGCTGCTGCAAAAGCACAGCGTGAAGCGGAAGGTGGTGCTGCTGGCGGTACGGGTATGCCGTTCTAATTATAAATATGGCTCCTTCGGGAGCCTTTAATTTTGGAGCTTACCAAAGTGAGTAAGAAACGAGTTTTGTTGCTGGTTGACGGCGACATGGTTGCATTCAGTCACTGTGCTGCTGAGGAATACGGCAAAGATTCAGAAGATATTAACTTTGCTAAGATTCAAATGTCAATGGATTCCAAGATGGAATTCCTTGCGAAACGTGTAGGAGCTACAGAAGTAGTTACCTGCATTTCACCATCCAAAACATTCCGTAACGTTCTTGCCGAAAATTACAAAGGCAACCGTGATGATGTTTGGCGACCAGAAAACTTGAAGAATGCGAAAGCACATCTTATGGTTGCCTGGAACGGTGTGTGGATGAAAGGTCTGGAAGCAGACGACCTACTTGCTGTATTCGCACGTCATGAATACGAAATGACAATGGGCAAACGTAATGAGATTAAGAGCCTCAAGCGCATTGGTCCTTGCACATATGATGAAGTCTGGATTGCGTCGCTGGACAAAGACTTGCGACAAATCGGGCAGAACGGTGGTGTTGGTCCAGTAATTAAACATTACCAATGGGAACGAGAAACCCAGGGTATTGGCGAGAAGGTTGTAACTCCGAAGGATTACGGCGAACTCAAATTAATCATCAAGGACAATGGCAAATCGAAGAAGAAAGAAGTTAAAGGCAATGGCCCTAAATTCTTCTTGCACCAATTGCTTATTGGCGACTCAACGGATAACGTTATGGGTTGCGGAGTTCTTGAAGAAAGAATCTACAAAACTGGTGCCAAAGCTGGAGAGACTTATTTCCGTCGTGATGGCATTGGTGCAGTTGCTTCATTCGAAATGTTGGATGGTACAACATCCTATGCAGAAGGTTTGAAGAAAGTTATTGGTGCATACATTATGCGCTTCGGAGATGGTTGGGAACAAGAGTTGCTCAAAGTGGGTCGCCTTGTTTACATGCACCATCAAATTGAAAAGGGTAATTGTGTTCGCTTGTGGCATTACAAGAACATTAACGAATACTTTGACCTTAAAGAGAATCGTATCCTCACTCAAGAAGAGTACCTCCAGAAATAATTGGAGTTGGAATGGCTTACGGTTATTGTGGAACGGAAGCCAAGTTTGTATCTTGGCTCCAATCTGCTATTCGAAGTGTTTGGTCTAAACACCCAAGCAAACTCGCGCTGATACAATCTCGACGCATTGCATTGAAGGTCGGTGACTCAAAGAAACCAATCTTCCACATTCAATGCTACCATT
>OWJB01000201.1_pt1 | contig 23986 bp, 19 predicted proteins | sample 1732861 | NCBI WGS metagenome assembly OWJB01 (sample SAMN05065762, study PRJEB22554) | human gut metagenome | biome: ENVO:2100002; feature: ENVO:00000062; material: ENVO:00002003 | host: Homo sapiens | place: USA
CTACCATCTTTGGAGTAGTTGAGTTTTTCTGCCTGATCCAGGTGTACCATATGATTACGGATCCGCAATATGCGCCGTTTTTTGATCAGGCAATGGAATTGTATGAGAGTTTGATTGGTCCGTTACAATAAAATGATTGGCAAGGGGACCTTTTTCTGTGTATTTCTTGCGTTAAAAAGCACACCGCGTCATGAATGACTTTGGCGTGCTTTTTACTTTATATCCTATTTTGTATAGCGAATCGTCTGACGGATATCTTCCTCGAATGCCGCTGCCAGTTTCCGGAAGCGTGCTTCGGTCATTTCTCCGGTTACGACCGCAAATTCGTCCATCTCCGGGAGTTCGATGGTTTCTGCCTCACCGAAGGCTGCACGCACATCGGCAAGTTTGTCGGCTGATTTGCCTGCCAGTCGGAGGAAGTAGCTGAAGGTTACTTCGCCCATCGGTGCAACTGGCTGTTTTTCGTCGGTCCAGCCGGTCGGGATGTTGTCTTCCATGTGTCCGGCGATCTCTACGATGTCGCTGACGACTGCGCTGGCGGTCGGGAGTTTTCCGGCGCCGCTGCCGTAGAACATGACGGTTCCAAGTGTATTGCCGCGAACCATGACTGCATTGTATACGTCATTGACTGCAAAGAGCGGATGATCCGGTCCGATCATCATCGGGCATACATAGACGCTGGCTTTATTGCCTTCCATGCGGCTGGTTCCAAACAGTTTAATCGAGGTTCCCAGCTTTGCCGCATATTTGAAATCGGTATCGGTAATCTTTGTGATGCCCTCGGTCGGCACATCTTCGTAATTTACTTCTTTTCCAGTTGCCAGTGAGGTAAGAATCGTGATCTTGCGGCAGGTATCGTAGCCTTCTACGTCTGCCTCCGGGTTGCGCTCTGCATATCCGAGTTCCTGCGCTTTCTTCAAGGCTTCCTCAAAGGTCTGACCTTCTCTTGCCATCTTGGTAAGGATGTAGTTGGTTGTACCGTTTAAGATACCGCTGATTTCCTCAATCTTCTCGCCTGCAAGAGACTGGGTCAGCGGACGCAGAAGCGGAATGCCGCCGCCTACGCTGGCTTCGAAGAGGAAGTTTAAGTTCTTCTCGCGTGCAATCGCCAGAAGCTCGGTGCCGTGTGCCGCTACAAGTGCCTTGTTGGAAGTCACAACGTGCTTACCGGCTAACAGGCACGCTTTTGCAAACTTGTATGCCGGATTGACGCCGCCCATCGCCTCTACAACGATCTCTACTTCTTCGTCTTTTTCAATGATCTCAAAATCATGAACAATCTGCGCTTCGTGCGGATCACCCGGAAATTCACGCAGATCCAGAATATATTTTACTGCAATCTCTTTGCCGGTTTTTTCTGTGATTTTGTCTTTGTTGGTTTCTAATACTTCTACGACTCCGGAACCAATTGTTCCATAGCCCATCACTGCTACCTGAATCATAATCTTTACTCCCTGGCTATAATTTTTACGTTGTGTACTCCCGAATTTTCTTCCATCTCTTCGACCATATGCGATATATTTCCGGTATCCGGGCGGACTTCCACGCTGAGTGTCAGCGTCGCCACATTGTTGACCGGAATACTCTGATGAATCGTCAGAATATTCGCCTTGTAAATCGCTACGATATGAAGAAGATCCGATAAAAGTCCCTGTTCATCATCCATCTGCAGCACCATGGTAATCGTTTTGCCCTTGGCGTTGTCGTAAAATGGAAAAATATCGTCCTTATACTTATAAAAGGAACTCCGGCTGATCCCAAGCTGGTCGGTCGCCTCCTGAATCGTCATCGCCTTTTCCGACGCAATGAGCTTCTTCGCTTCCGCCACCTTCAAAAGGACTTCCGGCACTGCTTTCTGCTTTAACAGATAATACTTTGTCTTTTCTTCCATTCCATCTCCGCTTATGTACGCACCAGAAATACATTTGTGTTTACCAGGAAGATATTATCACATTTATTGACACTCTGCAATCTATTTTTTTCATAATAATCGAATTGTATCTGTAAAAAAACAGCCTGAACTGACGGCACTCGACAGAGTGTTTTCTTCTCTGTCAAACTTTTGTGCCGCCAATCCAGGCTGATTTATCTTCTTTTACGCCTCTTCTGTCTTCTGGTTTTTCAGGCTGATCCACTTTAAATACGCACTGATAAACAGATCAATATCTCCATCCATCACCGCGTTCACATTGCCATTTTCGGCGTTCGTCCGGTGATCCTTGACGAGCGTGTACGGCTGCATAACGTAGGAACGGATCTGGTTTCCGAAGTTGATGTCCTTGACATCGCCGCGGATGTCGGACAACTTCTCGGCATTCTCCTGTTGTTTGAGCAGGTACAGCTTTGCCTTTAACATCTGCATCGCCTTGTCCTTGTTCTGGAACTGGGAACGCTCATTCTGGCACTGTACGACGATACCGGTCGGCAGATGCGTGATACGGATCGCAGAGGACGTCTTGTTGATATGCTGTCCACCGGCACCACTCGAGCGATAGGTATCGATCCGCAGATCGTCCGGATTAATCTCCACATCCAGATCTTCTTCAATATCCGGCATGACATCACAGGAAACGAACGAGGTCTGACGCTTGCCAGCCGCGTTGAACGGGGAAATACGGACCAGACGATGGACGCCTTTCTCCGATTTCAGGTAGCCGTAGGCATTTTCGCCGTTGACCTGCAGTGTGATGGACTTAAGTCCCGCCTCGTCGCCATCCAGGAAATCAAGCACCTCGGTCGTAAAGCCCTTTTTGTCCGCCCAGCGCTGGTACATACGATACAGCATACTGCACCAGTCCATCGCCTCGGTACCACCCGCGCCCGCGTTCAGCTTGAGGATCGCGTTGCAGCCGTCGTACTCGCCGGACAGGAGTGTCTTTGTGCGGAGTTCTTCCAGCTCTTTGACGAACTCATCTAACATCTCCTGAATCTCCGGAATCATCGCCGGGTCATTTTCCTCATAGCCCATCTCGATCATGACCTGGATATCCTCATACTGCTGTTCAAGGTGCTTGTAGCCATCCACGGTATCTTTGAGATTTTTCGCCTCACGGACTGTCTTGGTCGAGCGCTCCGGATCATCCCAGAAGCCCGGTTCTTCCATTGATTTGTCAAGCTCCGTGATGCGGCGCTCCTTATTTTCCAGATCCAGGGAATCCTTGACCTCTTTCAGCGTCTCATCGTAGGTTGATAATGTATACTTAAACTGATCTAATTCAACCATGCTCTCACCTTCTCCATTCTCATCTATCTGCTGCCATTTTCCTCAACGGTTCAGCATTCTTTCAGTTATATTTTGTTACGGATCACACACATATAGACCGTAACTCTTTTTTATATTTGGAAAAATTCCCGGAACCAGGTATTTCGCCATAGTTTCGGGAATTTTCTGCACAGACTGCTGCAAAATCACGGCAGCCTGCCTTCTTTCATCTATTAATTCTTCGCGTACAGCTTCCGTCCACAGCACTGTTTGTACTTCTTGCCGGAACCGCATGGGCACGGATCGTTCGGGTAAATCTTCTTCTCCTCACGCTTCTTCGGTGCCTGCACGGTGCTGTCGTCACGGTTGGTTCCCGTTACCTTGGCAGCCGGTTCACGCTCGACCTTCTGCTCTGCACGGATGTGGAACAGAATACGGACGGTATCCTCACGGATCGCTGCCGTCATGCTGTCGAACATCTCATAGCCGCTCATCTTATACTCAACCAGCGGGTCTCTCTGACCATACGCCTGCAGACCGATGCCTTCGCGCAGCTGATCCATATCGTCGATATGAGCCATCCACTTTGCATCAACCACTTTCAGAAGGATCACGCGCTCCATCTCGCGTACCTGTTCCGCGCTTGTAAACTCTGCCTCGCGTGTCTCATAAAGCTTCGTTGCCGCCTCTTTGAGCATATGTTTCAGCTCATTTTTCTTCATATGCTGCTGGTCTTCCGTCAGCTGAATCGGCTCTAACGGGATAACCGGAAGCAGCAGGGAATTTAACTCGGACAGATCCCACTCAGCCGGTTCCTGCTCATCAGAGATAGACATATCTACGGCGTTTTCTACGATATCCGTGATCATCTTCATGATAACGGAACGCATATTCTCGCCATCCAGTACACGGCGGCGCTCTGCGTAGATTGCCTCACGCTGCTCGTTCATAACCTCGTCGTATTTTAACAGGTTCTCGCGGATACCGTAGTTGTTGGTCTCAATCTTCATCTGTGCTTTCTCAATCGCCTTGGAAAGCATCTTGTGCTCGATCTGCTCATTCTCCGGTACGCCCATCGCGTTGAACATATTCATCAGACGCTCTGAACCGAAGAGACGCATCAGGTCATCCTCCAGGGACAGGTAGAAACGTGATTCACCCGGATCGCCCTGACGTCCGGCACGACCGCGCAGCTGATTATCAATACGTCTGGACTCATGACGCTCTGTACCGATAATCTTTAAGCCGCCCAGTTCTCTGGAAATCTCATCCAGCTTGATATCCGTACCACGGCCTGCCATATTAGTCGCGATCGTAACGGCACCGTGGATACCTGCATCTGCTACGATCTCAGCCTCCAGCTCATGGAACTTCGCATTTAATACCTTATGCGGAATGCCGCGTCTTGTCAGCATCTTGCTCAGAAGCTCGGAAGTCTCGATCGTAATGGTACCAACCAGAACCGGTTGTCCCTTTTCATGGGCTGCTGCCACTTCCTCGACAACCGCATGGAATTTCTCTTTTTTCGTCTTATAAACCGCATCCTCGTAATCAATACGCTGTACCGGGCGGTTCGTCGGGATGGAGATAACGTCCATCTGGTAAATGTTACGGAACTCCTTCTCCTCGGTCTGTGCCGTACCGGTCATACCAGCCTTCTTGTTGAACTTGTTGAAGAAGTTCTGGAAGGTAATGGTTGCCAGCGTGCGGCTCTCACGGCGCACATGTACGTGCTCCTTCGCCTCAATCGCCTGATGGAGACCATCGGAATAACGGCGTCCCGGCATGATACGTCCGGTAAACTCATCGACGATCAGAACCTCGTCATCTTTTACCACGTAGTCCTTATCGCGGAACATCAGGTAGTTGGCACGCAGTGCCAGGATGATGTTGTGCTGGATCTCCAGGTTCTCCGGATCCGCCAGGTTCTCGATGTGGAAGAAATCTTCAACCTTCTTCACACCAGCCTCGGTCAGGTTGACTACTTTATCTTTCTCATTGACTACGAAATCGCCTGTCTCCTCGATCTCCTCGCCCATGATGGCTGCCATCTTGGAAAATTCTGCTGATTCCTCGCCCTTTTCCAACTGACGTGCCAGAATATCGCAGACCTCATAGAGCTTCGTGGACTTGCCGCTCTGTCCGGAAATGATAAGCGGGGTTCTCGCCTCATCGATCAGGACGGAATCGACCTCATCGATGATCGCATAGTCCAGATTCCGCATAACCATCTGCTCTTTGTAGATCGCCATGTTGTCACGCAGGTAATCGAAACCAAGCTCATTGTTGGTAACGTAGGTAATATCACAGTTGTAAGCTTCCCGGCGCTCGTCGGAATTCATTGAATTTAAAACCACGCCGACCGTCAGACCGAGGAATCTGTGAACCTCGCCCATCCACTCTGCATCTCGTTTTGCCAGGTAGTCATTGACGGTAACGATAAATACGCCCTTTCCAGCCAGCGCATTTAAGTACGCCGGTGCGGTGGAAACCAGGGTTTTACCTTCACCAGTACGCATCTCTGCGATACGTCCCTGATGCAGGACGATACCACCGATCAGCTGAACCGGGTAATGCTCCATATTTAATACCCGTCTCGCCGCCTCACGCACGGTTGCAAATGCCTCCGGCAGGAGGTCATCCAGCGTCTCGCCGTTTGCAAGGCGCTCTTTGAACTTGCGCGTATTGTCGCGCAGTTCGTCATCCGATAAGGCAACCATCTGCTCGCGCATACCTAAAATCTTATCCACAATCGGGCGGATCAGCTTCAGCTCGCGTTCGCTGTGGGTACCAAACACTTTCTCTATCAGATTCATGCTTTTCTCTCCTATTTCTTGCTTTCTCATTCTTTTTTCGTTTTTATAGCTCAATGTATGATATGTTTTAGATCGAAAAGATCGTATAGGTATAGTTATACAATCTTATTTATTCTAACACTAACAGGGATTTTATTCAATGATTTCATGATTTTTTTACATTTATTCTGCGCACGCGCCCGGCTGAGATAAGCCGAACCTGCCGTACCCGGAAAATCCCAGCCATAAAACAAGACCCTCCATACACGAACAAAGGAACCTGCTGTAAAACTCCGCCTCCCTGCCTATCCAGGTAAAACGTTTTTTCTTCTGCCAGCCCGCCAACTTTATGGTAAACCAGACAAGTTGCACAAAATATATGTTCGACTTTCTTGTTGTCCACATTATCCACATTTTGTCCCCAGTTTTGTGGATAAGTTTTGCACACCCGTTTTTTCCCTTTTTTAGGGAAAATGGAGTTTTGCACCGACTTATCCACATTATCCACAATTTCCGTCTGTTCACGAAGCCCCCATTGTCCCCGGCGCATTTTGATTTCTTTTTTGTTCAGATCTCATAAACTTGCATATTTCTTCCAAAAATACAAGCAGATCTATTGACAAATGAAGAACCCTTGCATTGCCTCCAAACCCCCGTTTTTTCTAGCTTTTTCGACCTTTTTCTGTTGCAAAAACACACCCATTCTGCCCTATCCTGCAAGACTCTTTTTTCATATTTCATTGTCCGCCGCACAAACCGCGCGCAAATCCCTTATAAAACAACAGCAATTCATGAAAAATCAAACGACACAGTATTTCGACCTGTTTTTCAATTAATTGTGTTGACAATTTTGCGAAAAAGGTTGAATTTAACATCCAAAAGTGGTATACTAAAGCCATCCCAATAAAAAGGAGCGATGATTATGCGTTATAAGATTACTGGAAGAAATATCAATGTTACCCCGGGGTTAAAAGCAGCTGTAGAGGAGAAGATCGGAAAGTTAGAGCGATACTTCAATCAGGACACTGAAGTGAATATCACACTTACGGTTGAGAAAGATCGTCAGAAGATCGAGGTTACCATCCCTGTCAAAGGCACCATCATCCGTGCAGAACAGGAAAGCAACGATATGTATGTATCGATTGATTTGGTAGAAGAAATCATCGAGCGTCAGCTCAAAAAATATAAGAATAAAATCGTAGACAAGAAACAGGCAGCCGTTGCATTCTCTGACCTCTTCATAAACGAAGAATATGATTCCAACGACGAAGTAGATATCGTCAAAGTAAAGAAATTCGCTATGAAGCCGATGGATCCGGAAGAGGCTTGTGTACAGATGGAACTCTTAGGACATAGTTTCTATGTATTCCTGAATTCCGAGACCGAGCAGGTCAATGTTGTTTACAAACGTAAAGGCAACACCTACGGATTGATCGAACCAGAATTTTAATTCATCGCTTCGTACTATAAGTAGACAAGTTTCCTAGCAAAAAGGGGAGCTGCCATGTGGCAGTTCCCCTTTTTACGTTGTGTTAAGTTCCATTCATATCCTATTTCTTTTCTTAGAACAGACCCGTGATCCGTCCATTCTCATCGACATCGATCTTCTCTGCCGCCGGCACCTTCGGAAGTCCTGGCATCGTCATGATGTCGCCGGTCAGCGCTACGATGAAGCCTGCACCCGCGGATACTTTCAGGTTGCGGACAGTTACCGTAAAGTTCTTCGGTGCGCCAAGCAGCTTCGCATTGTCCGAAAAGCTGTACTGCGTCTTCGCCATACAGATCGGATAGTTACCAAATCCAAGCTCAGTCAGGCGTTTTGCCTGCTTCTTTGCTGCATCCGTGAGTACAACGCCATCGCCGTGGTAGATCTTCTTCACGATCGCATCCAGTTTCTCCTCGATCGTTGTATCGGTCTCGTAGCAGTAGTGGAACTCGCTCTCAGTCTCGCACAGGCGGATGACTTCTTTTGCCAGCTCCTCGCCGCCTTCTCCGCCTTTCGCCCATACCTCGGACAGAGCTACATTAACACCGACCTCATGGCACTTGTCCTCGATCAGCTTTAATTCTGCCTCGGTATCCATTGGGAAGCGGTTGATCGCTACGACACACGGAAGTCCATATACCTTGGTAATATTTTCTACATGCTGCATCAGGTTCGGAAGTCCCTTCTCCAGTGCTTCCAGATTCTCTGCGTTTAAGTCAGCCTTCGCCACGCCGCCGTGATGCTTCAGGGCACGTACCGTCGCTACTACAACGACCGCCGACGGTTTCAGCTCTGCCATCCGGCACTTGATATCCAGGAATTTCTCCGCACCCAGGTCAGCGCCGAAGCCAGCCTCTGTGATCGTGTAATCACCCAGCTTTAATGCCATCTTTGTCGCAATGACGGAGTTACATCCATGCGCGATGTTCGCGAACGGACCGCCGTGGATAAATGCCGGTGTATGCTCTAAGGTCTGTACCAGGTTTGGTTTTAGGGCATCCTTTAAAAGAGCCGTCATCGCGCCCGCTGCTTTCAGATCACCGGCAGTGACCGGTTCCTCGTCATAGGTATAACCTACGATAATCTTGGAAAGGCGTTCTTTCAGATCCGTAATGTTGCGTGCCAGGCACAGAACTGCCATGATCTCGCTGGCAACCGTGATGTCATATCCGTCCTCACGGGTCACGCCATCCACGCGGCGTCCCAGACCATCTACGATGTTGCGGAGCTGACGGTCATTCATATCGACAACACGCTTCCAGGTAATGCGCTTCGGATCGATGCGGAGTGCATTGCCCTGATAGATATGATTGTCCAGCATCGCTGCCAGCAGGTTGTTTGCTGCGCCGATCGCGTGGAAATCACCGGTAAAATGGAGGTTGATATCCTCCATTGGAATGACCTGTGCATATCCGCCGCCAGCTGCACCACCTTTGACACCAAAGACCGGTCCCAACGACGGCTCACGAAGCGCTACGGTTACCTTTTTGCCAAGACGTTTCAATCCGTCTGCCAGACCGACCGTGGTCGTGGTCTTTCCTTCTCCGGCTGGAGTCGGGTTGATCGCGGTCACCAGAATCAGTTTTCCATCCTTGCCCTCGGTCTCTTTCAGAAGATTGTAGTCAACCTTTGCCTTATAATTTCCATACTGCTCCAGATACTTCTCGTCTACGCCTGCCGCCTGTGCAATCTCACCGATTTTCAGTGGATTCGCTGCCTGTGCAATCTCAATATCTGTCATCATTACTCCTGTACCTCCCTGTTTTTGCGGTTTTGCCTGTTCTGGAAGTTTTCACACAGTAAATGTTATCTGCTTTATCTTCTGTAAAGAAGATCCCCCCCTGTGAATTTCCCGGAAAGGCTGTGAATGTTATCTATTATATACTGTGTCTGACAATTTGGAAAGACACAAAATTGATTTTTCACAAAAAATTGCAACCGATTCCAGTTTTTCTACTCTTTTCTCAAGTTCTGATACATAACATTCGTCCTTGATCGATGCCAGATTGATCTTCACATTAAAGAGCGCACCCACAACCGCTGTCCGGGCTAACATCGCCGCAATCAGACCGTCGGAAACGGCACCTTTATTGCCCCTCTTTACGACCGCTTCCGCCATCGGAAAAATCTTTGCCGCTGACGCCGCGATCGCAAGCGGCGCTTCGGTCGCCTCTTTTAACCCCTGCTGCAGGGCGGCAGTGCGGATTTTTTTCTCCTCCTCCGTCTCCTTCGGAAGCTTCAGCGCTCTCATATATCCATTGAACGATTCGCTGTCCTTTTTGATCCCTGCCAGCAGCTCCTCATGCAGCGCAGCTCCCTCAGCTGCCAGCGCCTGCATTTCCTCCTGCACCCCGGCATATTTTTCCTTTCCGATCGTCAGATTTGCCACCATTTCCATCAATGCCGCGCCCAGCGCCCCCACCATCGCCGACACGCTTCCGCCGCCCGGTACAGACGCCTTCGAAGCAGTTTCTTCTACGAACTGGTTTACGGAAAGTTCTCTTAATTCTGCCATGATTTTTCTCCTTTTTTATGAAAAAGAATGTGCCTTGGCACATTCTTGCGCCTCGCGCGGTCGCCTGCGACATAATTCTGCTTCGCGCGAGTGCACACATTTTCCTATGAAAATGAAAAAATACCGCAAAATTGCTTGTCTCACCGATCAGAAATCTTCTTCCCCGCTGGCAACGTAATTTTGCGGTATTCCCACCGCGCCCTACGGATATGAAATCGCTCCGTAAGAACCGATATACTCCTTTATCTGCGTTTACTAATTTAAGAATGAAACTGCCTTACACGGTGTTCGGTAGTTGGACGGCGAAATCTTGATGCCGCTCTTTGCCGTACTTGCGTGGATAACCTGTCCATTGCCTATGTAAAGTGCTACGTGATTGATATAATTGCCGCTCGCATAAAAAAGCAGATCGCCCGGCTGTACTGCGCTGACCGCAACCTCCTTGCCCTTTGCCGCCTGATCTCTCGAGCTTCGTCCGGTTGAAATACCGAAATGTGCAAATACACTCATTGTAAATCCGGAACAGTCCGCGCCGTTTGTCAGACTGGTTCCGCCGTATACATACGGATTTCCAAGGAACTGCTTTGCATATGCCACAACCGCAGAACGGGTAGCATTTGTTACTTCATTTCCAGAAGAGGACGTACCGCCTGTGCCTGGTCCGCCGCCCGGTCCAACGCCGCTTGCAGTGGGCGCTTTCGTCGCTGCCGCGGTAGTCGGCGCTTTCGTCTCAGCTGCCTTTGTCGTCTCCTTGGCTGCCGCTGTCGTCCCAGCTGCCTTGCTTTCGCTCGGATTCGCCTCTATTGTTCCGCTGTAGGAAGTCTCCGATGCTTTGGTCGTCTCTTTGGCAGCTGCCGTGGTTTTCTTCGCCGCTGCCGTGGTTTCCGCTGCCCTCGACTCTTCCTCGGCTTTCTTCTTTACCTGTTCCAGGTTCTCGATCGCTGCATTCGCTTCCTGTTTCAGTTTTTCTTCTTCCGCTTTCTGCTGCTGTTCCTCAGCTACGGAAACTGCCTGCTTAAAGTCTACCTGTGTCGTAATATAATCTTTATACACATATCCGACCAGATCATTATCGACGGAAATCTTGGCAAAATCGCCCTCTTCTCCGATCACCTCATACTCTGCATCGGCAGAAAGAAGATCCAGCGTCTTGCCCTCTAAGCTCGGCGTCTCTCTCAGGCGAAGCGTAGAGGTATTTGTAACCTTCGCGTAGGTTGTGCCGACTTCCCTGGCAATCTTGGACGCCTCCTCGCCGGTCGCAAAATACTGTGCTTTAATATAACCGGTCACGGAACCCGACTGGATATGGTACCATTTGCCGCCCTCGCCGTCCACCGTGTCCAGAATTGTCGCCGCACAGTTATTGTAAATCTTTCCGACTACCTCGCTGCCTGTGCTCGCCTGTGCGCGAACATTGACATAATTGGTCACACGGGAAATCGCGATATTATCGTAGATCGACTTGGACATCGCGCGGACAACCGCCTCAGTCTCGCCAGTTGTCTCCTTTGGCTGGGCTTTCGTCTCTGCTGCCACCTGTGCCGGTTTGGCTGTCTGCGCGCCGCCTGCCACGCCCGTCTGACCGGCTCCCGCCACTGCCAGAACTTCTTTAGAAGCAAATGCCTCCGCCAGCTCTTTTTCCGGGTTCAAGCTGCTCGCATAGTAATTATTGATCGCCACTGACGCACCAGCGACCGGGGCATCCGTCTCCAGATTCATCGCCGCCTGGGCGCTCATCTGTCCCGTCCCTGCCATCACAAGGCACGCTCCTGATGCTATCAGAAATTTCAGCGTTTTTCTCATAAGAACCTCCTACTCTTCTGTCCGTTCTGTTCCGTCGTTTTATCTCAAACTGTAACTGTTCAGTACCTTCACAGTCACGCGCAAAAATCCATTAAAAATTGCCTACGGCAATGGGATTTTTGCCTGCTGACCCATGTTTTCGTACGGTCAGCGCAGTAAATGCGCAGACCTACTAAACAGTTACTCTGTTTTCTTCTATGTTAAAAATGAGTTATGCCTGAAGATATCGCTCTGCAGATGCCACGCAGTTTGCACCGTCCGATGCCGCTGTCAGAATCTGGCGCAGCGCCTTGGTCCGGACATCTCCGGCTGCAAATACGCCCGGAACGCTCGTCTGACCGCTCTCATCCGCCCGGATATAGCCCTGCTCATCAAGCTCTAACTGACCCGCATACAGCTCACTCTCCGGTGCGATTCCGACCGCAATAAAGACGCCGTCCACGTCCAGCCGCCTCTCTTCTCCGGTTTTGGTCTGTCTCAGCCGCAACGCCTCCACCTGAGCGTTCCCTTCAATCGCAACCGTCTCGCTGTTCCAGACAAATTCAATATTTTCAAGCGCCTGTAAGCGCTCCTGCAGCCGTTTTGCCCCGCGAAGCTTGTCTCTTCGGTGGACGATATATACTTTTTCACACATCCGTGCAAGAAAAATTGCATCTTCCAGCGCCGCGTCGCCGCCGCCCACAACGGCAACCGTCCTTCCCCGGAAAAATGCCCCGTCGCAGGTCGCGCAGTATGAAACGCCTGCCCCGCGAAGTTCCTCTTCTCCCGGCACCTCCAACGTCCTGTGATGTGCTCCGGATGCCAGAATCACACAGCGTGCCTCATACGTCTCTTCCTCGCAGACTACTTTCTTCACATTTCCTGAAAGCTCGACCTGCACGACCTCATCCTGTACAACTCTTGCTCCCAGCTTGTCTGCATGCTCCCGGAACTGTCTGGAAAGCTCAAAACCGGTCACACCCGGAAATCCCGGATAATTGTCCACCTCCCAGGTATTCAGCACCTGTCCGCCGCTGATTCCATTCTTCTCTATCACAATCGTGTCCAGACATGCCCGCTGTGCATAAATCGCCGCACTCAAGCCAGCTGGTCCGGAACCAATGATTATTATATCATACATGGTATACAGTTCCTTTCTTCCGAATCTGTTCGGTAATTGATCCGCTCTATCGCTGTGTCAGATCCATTTGGTTTTAGTATAACACATTTTGGCACTTTCATACAATGCTGTAAAACACTCAGAAGAGCAAAAAATGGATGAAAATTTCTTACGATTTTATGACAGGCGGAAAAATGAAACTATTTCATGAATTTTAAATACATGCTATAATTCAATCAAATATACGCATATAAGGAGTTTACTGCCATGAATCATAAAACTATCCTCGTAACCGGCGCTTCCCGCGGAATCGGGAAAGCGATTGCATTAACCTACGCCAGGAATGGCTGGGATGTCGTGATTACCTGCCTGAGGCGGGAAGAAGAATTAAAAAAGACCCAGCGCGAAATCGAAGCGCTGGGCGTTTCCTGCCTTGCGTGGATGGGCGATGCGGGCGATTTTGAGAGCTGTTCCCGCCTGTTTGACGCGATCCGGGAGCGCTTCGGTTCCCTGGATGTCCTCGTCAACAATGCAGGGATTTCCTACATCGGTCTGTTCCAGGATATGACGCCGGACGAGTGGAACCACATTCTCAATACCAACCTGACCTCCGTCTTCAACTGCTGCCGCCTCGCCGTTCCGATGATGGTGTCACGCAAATCGGGACGCATTCTCAATATTTCCTCCGTCTGGGGCATCTGCGGCGCTTCCTGCGAAGTCGCCTATTCTGCCACCAAAGGCGGCATCAACGCCATGACGCGCGCCCTCGCGAAGGAACTTGCGCCGAGCAGCATCCAGGTCAACGCGATCGCCTGCGGCGCTATTGACACCGAAATGAACCAGTTTCTCGATGAAGAAGAACGGAATGCCCTGCTGGAAGAAATTCCAGCCGGACGTATGGGGCGTGCCGAGGAAGTCGGAAAACTGGCATACCAGCTGGGGAGCGAGGACTCCTATTTAACGGGACAGATAATTCAACTGGACGGCGGCTGGATCTAAAACCTGAAATAAATAAACGGATTATACGTGCTGCTGACGAGATACATGGTACACAAAAACAGCAGCACAGCCATAATCACAATATCCACTGTCTTTGTCACTTCTTTCTCATACAAATGCTCCCGCAGCTTCGGGCATATACTCTGCACGATGCCCGAAAGCAGCACGCCCAGCACCGCAAGAAAAATCACCTTCCGATTCACGAACAGCGACGCCGGATAGATGCCATTCTCCCAGGTAAACATCTGATGCAGGATCACTTTCGCATCCGCCAGCGTATCGGCGCGGAAGAACACCCAGCCAACCACTACAACCAACGCCGTATAGATGTGATTCAGTCCCCGGAAGCAGTTCTTCTCCAATAGCTTCCCAAGTCCCATGCGTTCCACCACCAGAAACAGCCCATGGTACAATCCCCAGATGATAAAGGTTGCCCCAGCGCCATGCCAGAGCCCGGTCGCAAAAAAGACAATCAGCAGATTAACATACGTCCGCACCTGCCCTTTCCGGTTGCCGCCCAGCGGGATATAAAGATATTCCCTAAACCAGGTCGAGAGTGAAATATGCCAGCGTCTCCAGAACTCGCGGATCGAGGTAGAGATATACGGATAATTGAAGTTCTCCATGAAATCAAATCCAAACATTTTTCCCAATCCGATCGCCATATCCGAATATCCCGAAAAATCGAAATAAATCTGAAGTGTGTACAAAACCGCCAACATCCACGCATTGACCGTTCCCAGCTGTGCCAGCGGTTTCTCCATCATCCAGTCCACCGTCGCCGCAAAGGTATTAGCAAACAACATTTTTTTCGCCAGTCCGTAGGAAAAGCGCTTGATTCCATACGCCATCCCCTCCGCCGTACACTGCCGGTTCCCAATCTGTTCGCAGACATCGTGATACTTGACGATCGGTCCCGCGATGAGCTGCGGAAAGAAAGAAATATAGAGCGCCAGATGAAAGATATTTTTTTGCGCCTGAATCGTCCCCCGGTACACATCCACCACGTAGGAAAGCGCCTGAAACGTGTAGAAGGATATTCCGACCGGAAGAGCAATCTCGCGGAAAGAAAGTGTATGTGCGCCGCCCGCAAAGCGGCTTAACAGAGAATTTGCAATCTCGACTGCGAAGTTAAAATATTTGAAATAGCCCAGAAGAAGGAGGTTTAAAAACACGCAGGTTGTAACAGCAAGGCGCATTCTGTGTTTACTCTGCATCCTCCCAATCCACAATCCAAAGAAATAATTCAGCCCGATCGAAACAAGCATCAGAATCACATACTTCGGCTCGCCCCACGCATAAAAAAAGAGGCTGGCAGCCAGAAGGACGCCATTGCGGATATGCAGATTTTTCGTTATAAAATAAAGCAAAAATACCGCTGGCAAAAAATACCATAGGAACACAAGGGAACTAAATAACATAAATCATACCATCCTGTATTTGTTACTGTTCACGCATACGTGCCCAGTAACCTGTATTTTCTTATATAGCCGATAAATCATATCTATATTCCAGACACTCTATTATACGGGTAATCCCCCTTAATCTGTCAAGTGTTTTTGACCAGAATAAAGAATGTGCCTTGGCACATTCTCGCGCCGAGCGCGGTCGCTTGCGACATATTTCTGCTTCGCGCGAGTGCGCATCCTCGCGGAGCGTTTTTTGTTTCATAGGACGCAATTTCCTATGAAACAAAAAAACCCTGCCTCCCAGGTTCATCACCTCGGAAACAGGGTTCTCTTTACTCGCTGGCACGGGACTGCGGAGTACTGGGTGGCGTAAATCCGTCCAGCCGGCGCTGTCTCATATATTTATCAGAGAAAAACATACAAAACTCTACTGCTATATGCTAAGAAGATTTCTCTTCCTATTTTAATTAGTTGTTCTTAGCTGCTGCTTTTGCTTCTTTGATCTTCTCAGTCAGCATCGGAACGATCTTGTTTAAGTCACCTACTACGCCGTAGTCAGCAACATCGAAGATCGGAGCAGACTCATCTTTGTTGATAGCAACGATGATGTCAGACTCTTCCATACCTGCCAGATGCTGGATAGCACCGGAGATACCGATTGCAAAGTATACGTTCGGACGAACAGTCTTACCTGTCTGACCTACCTGAAGATCCTTCGGTTTCCAGCCAGCATCTACAACTGCACGAGAGCAGCTTACGGTACCGCCGATAGCCTCTGCCAGATCATCCAGAATCTTGAAGTTCTCCGGGCTTCCTACTCCACGGCCGCCGGATACAAGGATCTTAGCATCCATGATATCAACGGTGTTGGATACAGCCTTAACAACTTCCAGAATATCAACATATTTGTTGTTCTTTGTGAATCCCGGATTGAACTCAGTAACAACAGCTTTTTTGCCAGCTTCCTTCGGAGCCTTCTGCATAACACCCGGACGAACGGTTGCCATCTGCGGACGGAAATCCGGGCAAGCGATGGTAGCGATGGTGTTGCCGCCGAATGCCGGACGAGTCATAAGCAGCTGATTGTGCTTTGTCTCTCTACCCGGAACCGGATTCATCGGGAAATCGCCGATATCAAGTTTTGTACAGTCTGCAGTCAGACCTGTATGGATTCTAGCGCAAACACGCGGACCAAGGTCACGACCGATTGCAGTTGCACCGATCAGGAAGATTTCCGGTTTGAACTCTTTGATAACAGATGCGATTGCATGTGTGTACGGCTCTGTACGGTACTCTTTTAATTCCGGATCGTCTACAACGATAACCTTATCTGCGCCGTACTCTGCTAACTGATCTGCAAGACCCTTAACGTCAGAACCAACTAAAACAGCAGTTACTTCTACTCCTAAATCTTTTGCTAATTCTTTACCTTTGCCAATCAGCTCATAAGCGATATTGCTGATAACATTATCCACCTGCTGTGCAAAGACAAATACGCCCTTATATGCTTCTAAGTTGTTCATCTTATTCACCACTCTTTTCTATAAAATAATTAGATAATGTGTTTCTCTGCCAGTTTGCCAACGATATAATCTGCGGAAGCTGCCGGATCAAGTTCTACTTTCTCGCCAGCACCCTTTCTTACCTTATCGGAAGCTTTTGCGATCTGTGTCGGTGATCCCTTCAGACCAAGGTTGGAATCCTCAACATCTTTCAGATCTTTTCTGCCCCAAACGGTGATCTCTTTTGCATATGCATCAAAGATTCCGCCCGGAGTCATATAACGCGGCTCGTTTAACTCTGCAAGAGCGGTTAAAAGACACGGAAGCTGTGCTTTTACTACATGATATCTATCATCATACTGACGCTCAACTACGATGTATTTCTCAGCTTCGTTTACTTCACGAATCTTCTGAGCGTAGCTGATTACCGGAAGGCCAAGATGCTCGGAGATCTGCGGACCTACCTGAGCGGTATCGCCATCGATAGCCTGACGGCCAGTAATGATTAAGTCATAATCCAGGTTGCGAAGTGCGCCTGCGATTGTCTGGGAAGTAGCCCAGGTATCTGCACCACCAAGTACACGGTCAGTTACAAGAACACCATTGTCTGCGCCCATAGCCATAGCCTCGCGAAGAACCTCTTCAGCCTTCGGAAGACCCATAGTAACTACGGTAACTTCTGCACCATACTGATCTTTTAAGCGAAGCGCTGCCTCCAGACCTGCTTTATCATCTGGGTTCATGATTGCCAGCATTGCGCTTCTGTCAAGAGTACCATCCGGGTTAAATTTAACTCCGCCTTTGGTATCCGGAACCTGTTTTACACAAACTACAATTTTCACGGTATTTTCACTCCTTATTTTTTTCTTTTTTCTCTAGGACTGAGATTGTTCTGATTTCTCTGCAGACTGAATTATTTTAACAGATCAGCGGAGATAACCATTCTCTGAACCTCAGATGTACCCTCGTAGATCTCAGTGATCTTAGCATCACGCATCATACGCTCTACGTCGTACTCTCTCGTGTAGCCGTAACCACCGTGAAGCTGTACAGCCTTGGTTGTAACTTCCATAGCAACCTCTGCTGCATACAGTTTAGCCATAGCTGCTTCTACAGAATAGGTTTTCTGTGTCTTCTTAGCAACGGCTGCTCTGTAAACAAGGAGCTGAGCTGCTTTAACTTTGGTAGCCATATCTGCCAGCTGGAACTGAGTGTTCTGGAACTGACCGATAGCACGACCAAACTGTTTTCTCTCTTTTACATAATCAACAGTTCTCTCAAGAGCGCCCTCTGCAAGACCAAGTGCCTGGGAAGCGATACCGATACGTCCGCCATCCAGGGTATGCATAGCGATGTGGAAACCTTTGCCCTTCTGGCCAAGCAGGTTCTCTTTCGGGATACGGCAATCTGTGAAGATCAGCTCGTATGTAGCAGATCCACGGATACCCATCTTCTTCTCTTTGGTACCGAAGGTGAAGCCCGGAGTTCCTTTCTCTACGATAAATGCAGAGATCTCTTTTTTCTTTCTGCCCTTTACTTCAACAACGCCTGTTACAGCGATGATAACGTAAATGTCAGCCTCTTTACCATTGGTAATGAAAACTTTGGAGCCGTTTAATACCCACTCGTCGCCGTCTAATACAGCCTTGGTCTGCTGACCCTGAGCATCTGTACCAGCACCTGGCTCAGTAAGACCGAAAGCACCAAGCTTCTCGCCCTTAGCAAGCGGAACCAGGTATTTCTGTTTCTGCTCTTCAGTACCGAAGGTCTGGATCGGATCGCAGCACAGAGATGTGTGTGCAGATACGATAACGCCGGTAGTACCACAAACTTTGGAAAGCTCCTCAACGCACATAGCGTATGTTAACGGATCACAGCCCTGTCCGCCATACTCCTTCGGAACCGGGATGCCCATGAAGCCAAGCTTCTGCATCTTTTTAACGGTTTCCTCCGGGAAGTGCTCTGTCTCGTCAACTTCCTGTGCCAAAGGTTTTACTTCGTTCTCGGCGAAGTCATGGAATAACTTTCTCGCCATTTCATGCTCTTTACTTAATGTAAAATCCATGTGTCTATTCCTCCATCATTTTCTTATATACGCTTAAGAGGCGGCTTTAAGCGCCGCCCCGTTGCGGTTCTTAAAAATCTGGTACTCTATTATGTTTTCATCTGGTCAAGAAGCCAGACTTATGTACATATTAGTTGTACTTGTAGAAGCCTTCGCCAGACTTACGGCCAAGCTTGCCGCCGCGAACCATCTTTCTAAGAAGCGGCTGCGGACGGTACTTCGGGTCACCAGTCTCAGACTGAAGTACTTCCATGATAGCCAGAACAACGTCCAGACCTACCAGGTCGCCCAGTTCAAGCGGTCCCATCGGATGGTTAGCACCCAGCTTCATAGCGGTATCGATACCCTCTACAGAAGCCTCGCCCTCAGCGTAGATACCGATAGCTTCGTTGATCATCGGGATGAGGATACGGTTTACTACGAAACCAGCGCCCTCTTCTACCTGTACCGGGATCTTGCCGATCTCTTCAGAGATCTTCTTAACTTTGTCAACAATCTCTGCCGGAGTGTTTAAGCCTGCGATAACCTCAACCAGCTTCATAACCGGAGCCGGGTTGAAGAAGTGCATACCGATAACCGGGCGGTCAAGACCTGCACCGATCTCAGTAATGGACAGAGAAGAGGTGTTGGTAGCGAATACGCAGTCTGCCTTGCAGATAGCGGCCAGCTCTTTGAAGGTCTGTTTTTTGATCTCCATGTTCTCGATTGCTGCCTCAACTACGAGATCGCAGTCACTGCAGATAGTCTTAACGCCGGTATGGATTCTGGCAAGGATCTTGTCTGCATCCTCTTTTGCCATCTTTCCTTTTGCTACTCTCTTCTCAAAGTTCTTGGAAATTTTCAGTTTGCCGTTGGAAGCAAACTCTTCGTTAATATCACACAGGCATACTTCATATCCATCTACCTGGGCAAATGCCTGAGCGATTCCGGAACCCATGGTTCCTGCACCAATAATACCAACTTTCATGACAAATCCTCCTGAAATTATACAACTATAATTTAACTAACTATCTATTGTTAAACTGCTCCACTTTCCGTTTCTCAAGGAATGCCTGCATACCGTTCTTCTGATCTTCTGTCTCGAAGCATCCGCCAAACAGTTTTTCCTCGATCACGATAGCCTGATCCATATCAGTCTGAAGTCCGTCGTTCATCGCCTTCTTGCTGTTTCTGACAGCGATCGGAGCCATCTTTGCGATAGCGCCTGCCAGCTTCTTCGCAGCCGGCATCAGCTCTTCCTGTGTATAAACAGCATTTACAAGTCCGACACGGTATGCCTCGTCCGCTTTGATGTTGCGGGACGCAAATACCATCTCTTTTGCCTTGCCCGGTCCGATGAGACGTGCGAGTCTCTGTGTACCGCCGAAGCCTGGTGTGATACCAAGACCTACTTCAGGCTGTCCGAATAATGCATTGTCCGAGCAGATACGGATATCACAGCTCATGGCAAGCTCGTTGCCGCCGCCGAGTGCGAAACCGTTTACTGCCGCGATAACCGGAACCGGGAAGGTTTCAATCTTGCGGAAAATATCGTTGCCGAATTTACCGAAGTGCTCGCCCTGCTCTTTGGTCATCACGCTCATAGCAGCGATGTCAGCACCGGCTACGAAAGATTTCTCTCCTGCGCCGGTCAGGATAATTGCACGAATTTCGGAAAGGTCTACTGCATCAAATGCAGCTTCAATATCCTTCAGCACATCCTCGTTTAACGCGTTCAGTGCCTTCGGACGATTAATAGTTATGACTGCGACGTGTCCGTCTACCTCATAGTCTACAAATCCCACTTCCAGTTCCTCCTAAAAAGCTCTTGAATTGAAATACGTAAAACCAGAAACAGCCGGAGCGCCGGGGATAAGCCCCGACGACTCCGGTTCTGCGTCAGAAATTAGTCTCTCTCAACGATCGTTGCGCAGCCCATGCCGCCACCGATACACAGAGTAGCCAGACCCTTCTTAGCGTCACGTTTCTGCATCTCGTATAACAGAGTTGTCAGGATACGGCAGCCAGATGCTCCTACCGGATGTCCGATAGCGATTGCACCGCCGTTTACGTTCAGGATGTCTTTGTTGAAGCCAAGGTCACGAGCTACAGCGATAGACTGAGCTGCGAATGCCTCGTTTGCCTCGATCAGGTCGAAGTCTTCTACCTTCCAGCCTGTCTTCTTCAGAACTTTCTTGGTAGCTGCAACCGGTCCAATACCCATGATGCTCGGATCTACACCGCCCAGAGCGCCTGCTACCCATGTAGCCATCGGTTTGATACCCAGTTCTTTTGCTTTCTCTTCGCTCATAACAACTACAGCTGCTGCACCATCGTTGATGGAGGAAGCGTTACCAGCTGTTACACGTCCGTCTTTCTTGAATGCCGGACGAAGCTTGCCAAGAATCTCTACAGTGGAACCCGGACGCGGACCCTCATCGGTATCTACGATAACAGTCTCTTTTTTCTTCTTAACTTCGATCGGAACGATCTCGTCTTTGAAACGTCCAGCCTCGATAGCTGCGCAAGCCTTCTGCTGGCTAGCTGCTGCAAACTCATCGAGTTCTTCTCTTGTGATACCCCACTGATCGCAGATGTTCTCAGCGGTGATACCCATGTGGTAATCGTTGAATGCATCCCACAGAGCGTCATTTACCATGGTGTCGATCATGGTCGCATTGTTCATACGGTATCCGTAACGAGCCTTCATCAGAGCATACGGAGCTGCGGACATGTTCTCTGCACCACCAGCTACTACGATGTCAGCATCGCCTGCAAGGATCATATCTGCTGCTGCGTTTACAGCATTCAGACCAGAACCGCAAACCACGTTCAGGGTAACTGCCGGAACTTCTACCGGAAGACCAGCTTTCAGAGACATCTGACGTGCTACGTTCTGACCAAGGCCAGCCTGGATAACACATCCCATGTATACGTGATCAACCTGCTCCGGAGCAACGCCTGCTCTCTTCAGAGCCTCCTTGATAACTACGGCACCCATCTCAGCTGCTGGAACAGTACTGAGCTGGCCACCCATAGAACCTACTGCGGTACGGCATGCACTTGCAATTACGACTTTCTTAGACATTGAAAAAATCCTCCTTGAAAATGATCCACCACGTAAATAACACAACTGCAGTAAATAGTAAAATAGTGATAAATATGATAGTGTATTTGTATCTTAACACCCCACGCGGCTCCTGTCAAATAATTATCAATGGATTTATAAAGATTTAAGATTCTCATTTTTCCGCGTACAATCCACTTATTTCTACATCGTTCTGATCGCCTTTAGGCGGAATGCACAATTTTTTTCTTCCGTTTTCTCAATAAAAGTGGTCTTCTCTGGCATTATAACCAACGTGGTATTTTGTTTGTGAATTAATAGACAAAGTCATTCTTCTTCTATTTACATACACTTATATCTGTAATTCATAAATATGAATATGTCGTCATTTTCCCCTATTTTGTCCTCCGCCTCTTTCGTTGACAAGGGGTAGTGGAGATGATACACTGATAAACAACGGGGGATGTCCGAATCACGCATTTGTACGGACTTCTTCATATTATTAAAAAGGACAAGGTGAATAAGTATGGATTACAAGAAACTGTATGCAGAAAAGCTGGTTTCCGCTGAAAAAGCTGCTTCCGTCGTTAAATCTGGCGACTGGGTTGACTATGGCTGGACCACCGGCACTCCGGTAGCAGTCGATGCTGCTATCGCAAAACGTCTTCCGGAACTGGAGAATGTAAACTTCCGCGGCGGTATCCTGATGTGGGTACCGGAGATCTTCAAGATCGAAAACCCGGCAGCTCATATGACCTGGAACTCCTGGCACATGAGCGGTATCGAGAGAAAGGCAATCGCACAGGGATTCAGCTTCTATGCTCCGATCCGTTATTCCGAGCTTCCGAGATACTATCGTGAGTCCGCAACCAAACCGGATGTAGCTGTATTCCAGGTCGCTCCGATGGACGAGCACGGTTATTTCAACTTCGGACCAAATGCTTCCCATATGGCAGCCTGCTGCGAGACTTCCAAGGTTGTCATCGTAGAGGTCAATGAAAATATGCCGGTCTGCCTCGGCGGATTTGAGAACGGCGTTCATATCTCCAACGTAGACATGATCGTAGAGGGCAGCAACCCGACCATCGCAGAGATGGGAGGCGGCGCAGCAGCGACTGATGTCGATGAAGCAGTTGCAAAACTGATCGTAGACGAGATCCCGGATGGTGCCTGCTTACAGTTAGGTATCGGCGGTATGCCGAACGCAGTTGGTTCCCTGATTGCGAAATCTGACTTAAAGGATCTGGGTGTTCACACCGAAATGTACGTTGACGCATTCGTTGATATTGCCGCAGCCGGCAAGATCACAGGCGCTCACAAAGCACTGGACAAAGGCCGTCAGGTATACGCATTCGGCGCTGGTACCAAGAAACTGTATGACTACTTAAACAACAACCCGGCCTGCATGAGTGCTCCGGTTGATTACACCAACGACGTCCGCACCATCGCAGCCCTGGACAACTTCATGTCCATCAACAACGCGGTTGACCTCGACCTCTTCGGTCAGGTAAATGCAGAGTCCGCAGGAATCAAGCACATCAGCGGTGCAGGCGGACAGCTTGACTTCGTTCTGGGCGCTTACCTGTCCAAGGGCGGAAAGAGCTTCATCTGCTGCTCCTCCACCTTCAAGAACAAGGCTGGCGAGCTGCAGTCCCGTATTCTCCCGACCTTAAATCAGGGTTCCATCGTAACCGATACACGTGCAAACCTGCACTACCTGGTAACCGAGTACGGTAAAGTAAACTTAAAGGGTCTTGCAACCTGGCAGAAATGCGAGGCTATCATCTCCGTTGCACATCCGCAGTTCCGCGATCAGCTGATTAAGGAAGCTGAGAAGATGCATATCTGGAGACAGAGCAATAAGATCTGATCCTGATTCATCCGTAGACAGCTCATCGCAGCTGCAAATTTGCTGATTCAACATTTTTATGAATAGATAGAATATAAAGAAAGAAGCCCTGTTTCCATATGAGCAGAGCTTCTTTTTTTCTTTCAATATTTACATTTCGCGACTGTGTGAAACTTTTTCTGTAAAAGTCCTATGAAAGGTTCTTCTATGATACAA
>OWJB01000208.1_pt1 | contig 23559 bp, 20 predicted proteins | sample 1732861 | NCBI WGS metagenome assembly OWJB01 (sample SAMN05065762, study PRJEB22554) | human gut metagenome | biome: ENVO:2100002; feature: ENVO:00000062; material: ENVO:00002003 | host: Homo sapiens | place: USA
AGATTACTACGCGTCTCGTGGGCTCGGAGATGTGTATAAGAGACAGTCCATATTCTGTGCTTTTTTATTATCTTTTCTTTTTGAATTTTCCTGTTTCTTTGAATTATGATCCTGTTTTGCTTCTTTCTTTGGTTTCAACGCATTCTCGATCATTTTGATCTGCTCATCTCCTATGGTACTCATGTGGTTTTTCACTTCTACATGATTGGCTTTCAAGATTTCTAAAATTTCTTTATTGTCTTTATTATATTTCTTTGCAATTTCATAAACTCTGAATTTTGCCATAAATATACCTCCTGCGATTCTTATTTATCAAGCTGTTTTAAAAGAGCTTCTGCAAAACCTTGATCAGTCACTGCGATCGACGCTCGAAACTCCTTCCCGATCGCATGCCCAAGCTCTTCTTTTAATCCCCAGCAATAAAAAGGTACTTGATAATGTTTACATTGATTCTCAAACATCTTTTTTGTATTATCGGAAGCATCATTGGCTACAATGATAAGAGCTGCTGTCTTTTTCCTGACAGCTTCTCTTGCGGCAAATTCTCCACTGACCAGATTACCGGATCTGAATGCAAGACCTAGAAGAGATAATCCTTTATTCATAAAGTTCTTCCATCTCCTTTTTTAATGTCTCATAGACCGATTCCGGTACTCCTATCTTAAAAGAACGATCTAGTCCTTTTTTCTTAAATGCTTGTTTTAGACACTGTGGATCAGGGCATATATATGCCCCTCTCCCATTTTTCTTTCCAGTCATATCAAGACTGATCTCGCCTTCTTTTGATCTTACGATCCGGACTAATTGATTCTTTTCTTTTAATTCACCGCACCCGATACATTTTCTTGTTGGAATTTTTCGATTCATTTTATCACCTGCTGATATTTCCTATTCTTCAATATCCTCTGCATCAAAATCTTCAACAGCTTCTTCTGTATTCTCTGCATCTTCTACGAAATCATCATTGATCTCTTCGTTAAAAAGATCTTCTTCAATCTCAAATTCATCTGCCTCTGGTTCTTCACTGACTTTTGCTGCTTCTTCAGCTGCCTGTGATTCACTCTTAATGTCAATCTTATAGCCTGTTAATCTTGCAGCTAGTCTCGCATTCTGTCCTTCTTTACCGATTGCTAATGATAACTGGTAATCTGGAACTACAACTTCTGCACTCTTTTCTTCTACATCAACTGCCACAGAAACAACTTTTGATGGGCTTAATGCATTCTCAATGAATACACAAGGATCTTCATTCCAGTTGATGATATCGATTTTCTCGCCTTTTAAGTCATTGACGATTGCATTCACTCTGGCACCATTTAATCCGACACATGCTCCAACTGGATCTACATTCTTATCATTGGACCATACAGCCATCTTTGTTCTTGATCCTGCTTCACGCACAATGTTCTTGATCTCTACTGTTCCATCCTGAATTTCCGCAACTTCTTTCTCAAATAAACGTTTTACAAGATCTGGATGTGTTCTTGAAACAAGAATACGTGGTCCACGATTTGTTTCTTTTACTTCTACAATATAAAGTTTGATTCTCTCTGTTGGTTTGAACACTTCACCTCTGATCTGTTCAGATTTCATTAACAGAGCATCTGTTTTGTCATCTAAGCTTACACTTACATTCTCTCCAACATAACGCTGAACAACACCTGTTACGATATCTTTTTCTTTGCAGTAGAAATGATCATATACAACTCTTCTTTCTTCTTCTTTGATTTTCTGCACAATAACGCTTCTTGCATGCATTGCTGCAATACGTCCGAAATCTTTTGGTGTGATTTCAATTCTTACAGTATCTCCAAGATTTAAGTTCTGATCGATTGCCTTTGCTTTTCCAAGACTGATCTCCAGAGCAGGATCATAAACTTCGTCTACAACTTCTTTGATCGCATAAACATAAATATCTCCTGTTTCACGATCCATATTAACTACAACGTTATCTGCACTTCCAAAATCTCTTTTACATGCAGCAAGCAGGGAATTTTCAATGGCTTCCATGATAACGTCTTTATCAATACCTTTTTCCTTCTCCAACTGATTTAATGCCGCAATTAATTCACTCATTCTCTTTCTTCCTCCTTAAAAATCTAACGACAAACGAGCACTTGCAATGCTCTTTTTCTCAAATGTAATATCCTGATCTTCGATTGTTAGTACAATCTGATCTTCCATGTTTTCTTTTAAAATACCAGTAAATTCCTTTTGCTTATCAATTGCTTTATAAAGCTTGATGTCAATGGACTTTCCGACACTTCTTACATAATCTTTTTCTTTTTTTAGTGGTCTTCCAAGTCCTGGAGAACTTACTTCTAAAATATATGCATCTTCGATAAAATCTTCTGCATCTAGTTTCTCTTCTAAGCTTCTGCTGATCAGCACGCAGTCATCAATTGCAATTCCACCTTCTTTGTCTGCGTAAACTCTTAAATACCAGTTTGCTCCTTCTTTGACATATTCTACATCCACCAGTTCAAAATTGTTGGCTTCAATGATCGGTAATACCAGTTCTTCTGTTTTTGTTTCAATATCAACTCGTCTTGCCAATGTATCAACCCTTTCTTTTGTAGTGTTATTTCTTCATTGTTACACAAAATAGGAGTGGACATATGCCCACTCCTAAGTCATCTTTTCTTAAGCTATATTTAGTTTAACATGAAAAATATCTCTTGACAAGAGTTTTTTCATATATTATCAAAGAAAATCGAAACTTAACTGATCAGTATCTGATAGATCTCCCATAATTCCAAGTTCTTTCATTTTCTCGATACATGCTTGTGGTGCTTTTGTTCTGTTTCTGAAGTTTTCCAAGGATGTAAATGGTTCTCCTTTGGCTGCTTCTTCTACCTGTTGTGCCGCTTTTTCACCCATTCCATCAATACTGGTAAGTGCTGGCATGATCTTTCCATCGATCACTTGAAAATCTTTTGCCTTTGCCTTGTAAATATCCAGTGGCCAGAATTCATAGCCTCTTGCATACATTTCATCCGCAATCTTCATTTCTCGTAACAGATCAAGATCTGCATTTTTAACTTCGTGTTTTGGTGTATTCTTAATAATACTCATCTTTTCATCCAAACGTTCTTTTCCAAGACACATATCTTCATAAGAAAATGCCTTCGCTCGAATACTGAAATATGCTGCATAATATGCCAATGGGTGATAAACCTTATACCATGCGATCCTCCATGCCATCATAACATAAGCTGCCGCATGGGCTTTCGGGAACATATATTTGATCTGTTTACAAGACCAGATATACCAATCTGGCACATTGTGATCTCTCATCATCTGTTCTTGTTCATCTGTAAGTCCCTTTCCTTTTCGGACTCCTTCCATGATCTTAAATGACGCTTCCTGTTCCAATCCCTGATTGATCAGATATACCATGATATCATCTCGACAACAGATTGCTGTGGAAATAACCGCATCTCCATTCTCGATCAATGTCTGAGCATTTCCAAGCCATACATCGGTTCCATGAGACAACCCAGAAATACGGACAAGATCAGAAAAGCTCTGTGGATGCGTATCCTGAAGCATTTGAATTACAAAGTCTGTCCCAAATTCCGGTACTCCAAGTGATCCAAGCGGTGTCCCATCAATATCTTCTGGTGTGATCCCTAAGGTTTCTGTTCCATGAAATAATCCCATAACGCCTTTATCGTCCATTGGGATCGTCTGTGCATCAATTCCTGTGATATCTTCCATTCTTCGGATCATAGATGGATCGTCATGTCCCAGAATATCAAGTTTTAATAGGTTCTGGTCAATCGAATGGTATTCAAAATGTGTCGTAATGATCGGTGTATTCATATCATTGGCTGGATGTTGTACCGCTGTAAAATCATAAATTTCTTTATCATGCGGTACTACAATGATTCCACCCGGATGCTGACCAGTTGTTCTCTTAACTCCCGTACATCCAAGTGCTAATCTCTCTATTTCACAACGACGTTTACTGATTCCTCGTTCTTCCAGATATTTCAACACATAACCATAGGCTGTTTTCTCTGCCAGTGTACCGATCGTTCCCGCTCGGAATGCTTTTCCTTTTCCAAAGATAACTTCTACATAAGCATGTGCTTTTCCCTGATATTCTCCTGAGAAGTTTAAGTCGATATCCGGCTCTTTATTTCCTTTAAACCCAAGGAATGTCTCAAACGGGATATCCTGTCCTTCTTTCGTCATCTTTGCTCCACACTTTGGACAGTATGCATCTGGCATGTCAAAACCTGACATACCCATCTTCGCATATTTTTGCACCTGTTCTGAGTCAAAATCCACAAAATGACATTCTGGACAGATATAATGTGCTGGCAACGGATTTACTTCCGTGATCCCTGACATCGTTGCTGCAAAGGAAGATCCTACCGATCCTCGTGATCCTACCAGATACCCATGGTCATTCGAATCCCATACCAATTTCTGTGCGATGATGTACATTACCGCATATCCATTTCCAATAATAGAGTTTAATTCTTTTTCCAAACGACTTGTCACTCGTTCTGGAAGATCATCTCCATAAATCTCATGTGCTCTATTATAACAGATTTCTCTTAATGTTTTGTCTGAATCTGGGATTACCGGCGGGCATTTATCCGGATGGATTGGAGAAATATTTTCAATCATATCATTGATCTTATTCGTGTTTGTTATGACAACTTCTTTGGCTTTCTCACTTCCAAGATACGCAAACTCATCTAGCATCTCCTGTGTTGTCCTAAAATAAAGTGGTGCCTGCTGGTCAGCATCTTTAAATCCTTTTCCAGCTAATAAAATAGAACGATAGATTGCATCATCTGGATTTAGAAAATGTACATCACATGTCGCAACGACTGGCTTATGGAATTGTTCTCCAAGATCTACGATCTTTTGATTGAATTTCTGAATATCTTCAATCGAATTCACATTCTCAACACGTTCGGATCCAATCATAAATTCATTGTTTCCTACTGGCTGAATCTCCAGATAGTCATAAAATGATACAATATTCGCAATCGTTTCATCTGAGCGTTCATCAAGCAATGCCTGATATAATTCTCCTGCTTCACACGCAGATCCAATGATCAATCCATCTCTATATTTATTGATCAGAGACTTTGGCATTCTTGGGCGACGGTTAAAGTAATTTAAATGTGATTCTGATACCAAGCGGTTTAAATTAACACGCCCTGTATTATTCTTAACCAGAATAATTCCATGATACATGCGTCCTTTTTTGATTAGATCGACATTATCATTTGCAAATTCGTTGACCTGATCTAGATCTGTAATATCTTTTTCTTTTAACATAGAAATGAATTCTACAAAAATCTTTCCTGTTGCTGTTGCATCATCAACTGCTCTATGGTGTGTTTCCAGTATGATATTTAAATGTTTACAAATGTTATCCAGTGTAAATTTACCAAGATGTCCCATTAGACATCTTGCAAGCCCCAGTGTATCCACAACTGTATGATCATATGGAAGATTCAACCTTTTCGCATTTTCGCGGATAAACCCTGTATCAAATCCTGCATTATGTGCAACCAAAACAGATCCCGCACAGAATTTTAAAAACTGTGGAAGAATCTCTTCGATCGTTCCCGCATCTTTTACCATATCATCTGTGATCGTTGTCAGCTGAGTGATCTTATATGGAATTGGGCGCTCTGGATTGACAAATTCACTGAATGTTTCTTTAATCTCTCCTTCCACGACTCTTACCGCACCAATTTCTATAATTCGGTCATTGACACTGTTAAATCCTGTTGTCTCAATATCGAATACAACATAACTGTCCATTAGTGACTGCCCTTTTGAATCAATGATCAAATCTCCAAGGTCATCAACGAAATATCCTTCTACCCCATAAATGATCTTAAATGGATCATCTTCTTTTAGTCTCAAGTCTTCGTATGCATGACGTGCGATTGGAAATCCCTGCAATACACCGTGATCTGTAATCGCAACCGCCGGATGTCCCCATTCGTAGGCGCGATTTACAATATCTTTGATCTGTACCACACTGTCATTATCGCTCATCACTGTATGGAGATGTAATTCCACACGTTTTTCCATGGATGTGTCCTGACGTTTTTCCCTGAAATCTGTAATCGCCTTGATTCCTGCCACAGATCCTAGAGAGATCTCATGATCAAATTTGTCATACATCGCAACTGCTTTGATACGATAGAATCCACCTTTTTTCAAACCATCTAAAATATCGGGCAGCTGTTCATTTCTTACGAAAACCTTGCAGCTGATCGTATCTGTAAAATCGGTAATATGAAAAATGATGATTGTTTTTTCATTACGGATTTCTCGTGTTTCAAGAAATGTGATCTGCCCATGAATCACAACTTCCCCGATCTCATCATAGATATCCTTGATCTCCATCAGCTCGCCATCACAATTTCGTCCATATAATAAGGTTGGATCATCTGAATATTTTGGTTTTTTCTTAAACATATGCTCTTTTTTCGTTGCAGCTGCTTTCTTTCTTGCTTTTTTCTCTTCTTTTTGTTCTTTCTCAACGATATCTGCGTGCTCCACGATCGTATGGATTTCTTGTTGTAAGCGATAATCACTTTCCATCTTAAGGCTTCGATCAATCGTCTTAGAGAAATCAAATCCGACTTTTGCATCAATAGAAAAACGTTCTTTTAAAATCATCTCAAAAAATTCTTTGATCTCTGGGGCTTTATTGCGGTTTACAAATGTATCTTCAAAGTAAAAGGTGATCACATCATCTTCAATTCTATAATCCCCTTTTCTCACGACATTAAAAATAACCTCCCCTTTGCCTTTTAACTCAAAGAGGAAGCTTTTCATGTAATGCTCCATTAGATATTTGAGATTATATTGTTCTGACAGGTGATAACTTTCCTGAAAACGAATCTTTACAAAACGCTTTGAAAACAGCTGTTCCCGGATCGTGCGTTCCATTCTCCATGTATCGACTCTTGAGATCAGATGATCACACTGAAAAGAAATCTTAAGCGTGTTTTCTTTTTTCTTTAGTGTGATCTCTCTAATATTCGCATCTTCAAACAAAGATCTTACATCGTCAGAAACTTTCAAATCTGGAAATACACTGAAAAATGGTTTTGTTGTCACTTCCATTTTATTCACCCCAGTGTTCTAATTCATATCTTAAAGTATCAAGTAATTGATCTTCTGGTACTTTACGGATAACCTCGCCTTTCTTGATCAGAAGTCCCTCTCCATTTCCACCAGCGATTCCCACATCTGCTTCTTTGGCCTCTCCTGGTCCGTTTACAACGCACCCCATAACAGCAACCTTAAGATTCAGATTTTCAAAATCTGCTGCCATTGTCTCTACCTGATTGGCAAGTGGAATCAGATCGATATTCGTACGTCCACATGTTGGGCAGGATACAACTTCAATTCCTCCGGAACGAAGTCCTAATGTCTTTAAGATCAGTTTCGCACTGGCAATCTCGTTGACTGGATCTCCTGTCAATGATACACGGATCGTATCACCAATTCCCTGATTTAAGATAATTCCAAGTCCTACAGCTGATTTGATATTACCACTAAAAACTGTTCCAGCTTCTGTGATCCCTACATGCAGAGGGTAATTGATTTTGTCTGCGACTAGGCGGTATGCTTCTGCACACATCAAAACATCAGAAGACTTAATACTGACTACCATATCATGAAAATCATATTTTTCAAGCATAGCAACTTTATCTAAGGCACTTTCTACCAGTCCTTGTGCGGTTACTCCGTTATATTTTTTAACAAGTGGTTTCTCCAATGATCCGCTGTTTACACCAACACGGATCGGTACATGATATTTCTTTGCTGTTTCTACCACTTTGCGGATATTCTCTTCTCCACCGATATTCCCCGGATTGATACGAATCTTATCTGCCCCATGCTCCATCGCTGCAATTGCAAGTTTATAGTCAAAATGAATATCCGCAACCAACGGAATATGAATCTGCTTCTTAATCTCTGTAAAAGCTTCGGCAGCTTTCATTGTTGGAACAGTACAGCGAATGATCTGGCATCCAGCCTTCTCAAGAGCAAGAATCTGTTTGACCGTCTCTTCCACATTTTCTGTCTTTGTATTTGTCATAGACTGGATGGCAACTGGATTGCCTCCTCCAATCTTAACATCTCCAATCGAAATTACTCTTGTCTGATTTCTTGTATACATGCAAATCCCCCTTTACATGAAAATCTTTACAATATCCTGATACATTACAAATACCATCAAAAGCATTAATAAGATCAATCCTGCAGTGTGTACCAGCGCTTCCATATTCTGTGGCACAGCCTTTCCAGTAATTGCTTCTATGATCAAAAACAATAAACGGCCTCCATCAAGTGCTGGTAATGGCAATAAATTCATCACACCAAGGTTTGCGCTGATCAAAATGATCCAGTTTACCATTGTCAAAAATACTGTTTTAAATCCATAGGCGGCAGCCTGTGTATATTGGTCTCCGACCGTTTTGACAATTCCCACTGGTCCTGAAAGATCTTTCACACCAAGTTTTTGTGAAACTAACATCTTTACACTCTTTAAAGTAATCTTTACCTGCAATCCTACTTCTCGGAAACTGTATTCGATCGTTTTTAACGGACCTACTTTCTGATACCCATTCCAGGTAATCCCGATCAGATATTGTCCTCGTTCTTTATCATACTCTGGTGTGACGTTTATATTTTTTTCTTTTCCGTTTTGTAATATCGTGATCGGAATTTTCCCTCCATCATAATCTAAATACATATAATAGGAAAACTCTCTGTAATTGTGCATTTTCTTTCCAGCAACTTTGATCATAGTATCTCCTTTACGGATTCCTGCTTCATATGCTGGTGAATCTTTTTCTACTTTGGAAATCTTCGGAATGTCAGCACCAGACATTCCGATCACTATAATTGAAAATATAAACGCTAAGATAAAGTTAAAAAATGGTCCTCCAAAAATAACTGCCATCCTTGCCCAGACGGACTTATTATTAAACGCATTTTCTTCAGGTCGGTCTTCATCTTCTCCCATCATACATGCACCACCAAATGGCAGCAGTTTGACAGAATAAAAAGTCTCTCCAACCTGCTTTCCTATAATCGTTGGTCCAAGTCCAATGCAAAATTCATCTACCTGAATCCCATTTTTCTTAGCGATCAGAAAATGCCCTAATTCATGCACAATAATAATAATTCCAAAAATCAAAATTGCAATGATAATATTCAATGATCTACCTGCTTTCTATGTGTTCATACACCCATTGCTCTGTCTCTAACACTTCTTCCAGTGTCGGATTCTCAATAACTTTATGGGCATTCATTGTGTCTTCAATGATGTCGTAAATATCTAAAAACTGAATCTTACGGCCTAAAAATAATGCAACTGCTTTTTCATTTGCAGCATTTAAGACTGTTGGCATGCTTCCACCGATCCTACCTGCTTTATATGCATAAGGAAGTCCTTTTAGAACATCCACTGGTGGTTCTTCAAATGTAATTTCTTTTAATTTTGCAAAATCCAGACGTTCTCCCGCAAGATTTCTATGTTGTGGATAAAATAATGCATATTGAATCGGTAATTTCATATCCGGTGTTCCAAGCTGTGCGATCACACTTCCATCCTTAAACTGAATCATAGAATGGATCACACTCTTTGGTTGTACTACAACATGAATATCATCAAAATCCACTCCAAACAACCATTTGGCTTCGATCACTTCGAGTCCTTTATTCACTAACGTTGCGGAATCAATCGTAATCTTTCGTCCCATTGACCAATTTGGATGATTCAGCGCATCTTCTACTGTCACATGTTTTAATTCTTCTGTCGTTTTCTTGCGGAACGGTCCCCCTGATGCTGTAATGATCAGAGAATCAAGATCATCTCTTTTCCCGCTCTGTAAACACTGAAAGATTGCAGAATGCTCACTATCTACTGGATAAATAGAAACACCCAATTCTTCCGCCATTGGCATAATGATATGCCCTGCAGTTACTAATGTTTCTTTATTAGCAAGTGCGATGTCTTTCCCAGCCTTCATCGCAGCGATCGTTGGACGAATTCCGATCATTCCGACAATTGCTGTGACAACAACAGAACACTGCTCCTGTGTTGCTGCTTCTAATAATCCATCCATTCCTGCACATACTTTTATATTCGTATCTGCCAGACGAAGTTTCAACTCTTCTGCCTTCTGTTCATTGTATACAGCAACGATCACTGGCTGAAATTCTCTTGCTTGTTTCTCTAACAGATCAATACTTGTTCCTGCTGCTAAGGCTGTAACTTTCAGATCTTTATTACTTCGTACGATATCTAGTGTTTGGGTTCCAATGGAACCTGTAGATCCAATAATTGAAATATATTTCATTCTAGATCGCTCCTCCTGAGATCATAACTGTCAGATAATAAATGACAGGTGCAATAAAAATAATACTATCAAATCGGTCAAGAATTCCTCCATGACCAGGGATCAATGTACCATAATCCTTAATTCCTGAATCTCTCTTGATCGCAGATGCTGCCAAATCTCCAATGACTGAAACTGCTCCACCTAGTCCACAAACAATTGGGAACATTGTAACTGGATTAAAACTAAATCTGATATATGTGTTTAGATATAATCCATATAATGCACCAAGAATTGCCGCACCGACAATTCCGCCAACCAAACCTTCTATACTTTTCTTAGGACTTAAAATTGGTGACATCTTATGTTTTCCGATCAACATTCCTATACAATATGCTAAAGTGTCATTTCCCCATGCTGCAAGGAATAATAATACAACAAATTCTCCTCCATTTTGTAATTCACGGATCTGATAGATAAAGGACATCATAACCGCTACATATACAAATCCAAAGAATCCTGCCATCATCTGATCCACTTTATACTTTGGAAAACGTACCACATAGCATCCGAGTAAAAAGATTAAAAATAAAATAATGATCGCTGTGGTCCATTGATCAAGATCAAATAACAATGCCACATAATAAAGAATCGTGCCTGTATATCCGATCACTGCCAAAGATGATTTCTCAATATGATAAATCTTTAAAATCTCGCTGTATCCGATCAATGCAACGATCAATGTCATTGCAAACGTCACAATTCCACCCATATATAACCCAAAAGCTGCGATCAATACTAAAATGATCCCACTGATCAGTCTTTGCTTAAACATAAACTTATATTCCTCCAAATCTGCGGTCGCGTCCATTATAGTATTCGATCGCCTTTATTAATTCCTTTTTATTAAAATCAGGCCAGAGCACATCTGTAAAATAAAATTCTGTATATGCTAACTGCCATAACATAAAGTTTGACAATCTTTCTTCTCCGCTTGTGCGGATCATCAGATCTGGATCTGGAAGTTCTTTTGTATCCAGATATCCATTAAACACTTCTTCTGTGATCTCATCTTTGGAAAGATTTCCACTGGAAAGATCATCTGCCATATGTCTCATAGCTCGCACCATCTCATCACGACTTCCATAATTCAGTGCGATCGTAAAATTGATCCCTGTATTATCTTTGGACGCCTTCTCAAGCTCAACGATCTTCTCCTGTAAATCTTCAGAAAGTCCTGTGATATCTCCGATCACTCTGACTTTCATATTATTTTTATTTGCACGCTTGATACATGTCTTTAAATAATCACGAAGCAGTTTCATCAATGCATTTACTTCGTCCTGTGGGCGTTTCCAATTCTCTGTTGAAAAAGCATAAACTGTTAAATATTTAATTCCAAGATCATGTGCATCTTCAATGATCTTTTCCACCACTTTACTTCCCTGTCTATGTCCCATATTCCTAGGTAAATGGCGTTTTTTTGCCCATCTTCCATTCCCATCTAAGATAATGGCCACATGTTGTGGAATATTTAAATTCTCCATTTGGACCTCCTGTGTATCATATATAACTTTCATTTCTTTTCACATGAAACAAAACAGGGCTGAGATTTCAACCCTGTTGATGATTAAGATTAAACTGTCATGATTTCTTTTGATTTTGCATCAACTGCTTCATCGATCTGTTTGATGTATTTATCTGTCATCTTCTGTACTTTGTCTTCTTCATCTTTTGCCTGATCTTCATTTAAATCTCCGGCTTTATTCTGTTTCTTGACAAAATCATTTGCATCACGACGGATATTTCTAACTGCTACCTTTGCTTCTTCTCCACGTTTCTTAACATCTTTTGCAAGCTCTTTTCTTCGTTCTTCTGTAAGATCTGGGAAGTTTAAGCGGATTGCTTTACCATCATTTGTTGGTGTGATCCCGATATCAGATACTAAAATCGCTTTCTCGATCTCTTTTAATAAGTTTGGCTCCCATGGCTGGATCATGATCGTTCTTGCTTCAGGTACAGAAACATTACCAACCTGTGCTACAGGAGTTGCAACTCCATAATAATCAACTTTGACTTTATCTAATACATGAGGATTAGCACGTCCTGCACGAATTGTCATAAAATCATTCGCCATACTGTCTAAAGATTTCTGCATCTTGTCTTCAAATTGTTTTAACATGTTTCTTTCGTCCTCCTAATTTATCAAACGGTTACATATGTTCCGTTAAATTCACCTTTCATTAAATTCTCAATGCTGTTTTCTTCATTTAATCCAAAAACTGCTAATGGCATCTTATTTTCAAGGCACATGATCGTCGCTGTCAGGTCGATCACTCCTAATTTCTGATCCAACACTTCTTCCATTGTGATACTGTCATATTTCACCGCATTTTCATTCACAGCAGGATCACTGTCATATACGCCGTCAATTGATTTTGCTAATAAGATCGCATCTGCTTCAATCTCGATCGCACGAAGTGCTGTTGCTGTATCTGTTGAGAAATAAGGATGTCCTGTTCCACCTGCAAAAAATACAACCTTTCCTTCATCTAAAGCTTTGACTGCTTTATCTTTGGAAAATAATTCTGTAAATGCTCCGCATACAAATGGAGTATATACTTCTGTTTCCATTCCTGCTGTTCTAAATGCATCGGATACATAGATACAGTTCATAACTGTCGCAAGCATTCCGATCTGATCAGCTTTTGTACGTTCCATACTCTCGCTTGTACGTCCTCTCCAGAAGTTTCCTCCTCCGATAACGATCGCTACCTGAAGTCCCTCATCTACTAACGTCTTTACCTGACGCGCTGCATCTGCACATGTTGCTTCATCAAATCCTGTCTTCTTATCTCCGGCAAGTGCTTCTCCACTTAACTTTAAAAGCACACGTTTCATATCTTTTAAATCTTTCATTGATCTACCTCATTTGTTCTTTCTTTGCCAAATCACTATGTGAAATTATATCATATCATCAAGAAAAGAACAACTATAAAAAGGACCTCTTTCGAAATCGAAAAAGACCCTTTTGTATTTACAAATTCTTTCGTCCATTTAATATTGTAAAAAGCATAAACAACACTGGTATGATCAGTGCCTCAAACTGAGTTACTGAATATGCTTTAAATACAACATTTAAAATAATCGTGGCAATCGTAATTGCGATCAGTACAAGACTGACATAAAAACATCTTTTACATCCTTCCTGTGTATTTCCATCTTTAAGACCCGTATATCCACCGACCATTGCTGCTACTGCGTAGCCGCCGATCAAAACAAGTCCAAGATAAAACTTTGTTGCAGAAGTCGTCGTTCTTCCATAACCTACAAGCCCTAACAGATTCAATAACTGCAACACACCCTGAATCAAAACGAGTCCTGAGATTATCTTAAAAAATATATTTTTTGTTTTGTTTTGCATAATCGCTAGTTCCTTTTTATTTTTTATGTTGTCGCTGTCTCCTTCATACTACTTCGAAAGATTCCCTCATCTTTGTCTTCTTATTATCCAATTTAATCCAATTTCTGGATCTGTTCGATAACTTTTTGATATTCTTTCTCAATTTCACCGATCACTGGCAATACTTCTTCGCGCTGTCCTGCACGGATCATATCTACTGCTTTCGCACTTTTTTGCTGTAAATGTGTAAACTCCAGATTGCTTGCAATTCCTTTCATCGTATGAGTTGTTCGAAGAATTTCATCATAATCCATCTTATCTACTGCTTCTTTAATCTGTTCATAAGTAGGATCATCTAAAAACTTACGGACAAACTTTTCCACCAGTTTCTGGTTTCCCATCATACGGCTGCTTACATTTTCATAACTTTCATCAATACTGTCATAAAACTCCTGAATATTCATTACTTCTCCTCCATTCAAATTATTTTTGAATAACCTAAAATGGATTATAGCATATTTAACAAAATTCAACAATTTAATTCTATATTTTATACACCAGAAGTTTTTTCGACACCATATTTCTTTCTACGATATGTTTTTTTGTCACTTTCCATGTAGTGATGACTTCTTCTACGGTCTCGTTCTTCATTTTCTTCCAAGATTTCTTGTTTCGCATTCATAACAAGCATCTGCAGACGATTTTCGATATTCGCAAAACTGACATCTGGATCATAGTCTAATGGAAGAATCTGTGCATTTGGATACATTTCTTTTAACTTCTTAGAAATACCTCTTCCAACAACATGGTTTGGCAGGCATCCAAATGGCTGTAAGATCAAGAAATACTTGCATCCATGTTTTGCGTGATGAATGATCTCTCCTGGAATCAGCACACCCTCTCCTGCATCAAATGTATGATGAATGATCGGATCACTGTCTTTTACCAGATCATCCATACGGATCGCTGGTTTATATAAAGGATGTCCTTTTGCAATGGAATCGGTCAGACTGTGTGCAAGATCAAAGAACATGTCTGCTGTCCGAAACCAAATCTTTTGATCCATTGGTTTATTTAAATGATATTCCCTGATCTGTGAATCCTGATAAAAGTATGTCTTACGGATAACATCCGTCATACGTGCTTCAATGATCTCAAATCCATTTTCTTCCAGATATTTTTCAATGTCATGGTTTGCTCCTGGATGAAAGTTCAGAAGATATTCCCCAACGATCAGAATCTGTGGTTTTAAGTTCGTACGATCATAAGAAATATTTTTCATGATAGAAATAGCCTTCTTAAATCCTTTTCTTGCACCAAGAACTCCTGACTTTTCCAATCCATCGATTACAAGATCAAGGGCTTTGTCAAACGCTTCATCCGCACTTCCTTTGACTGTTTCATATGGACGGATCTTTCGTAATAATTCCTCCAATACATCGATCATCGGTAATGCAAATGCGATTTTTACAGAAGATGCCAGATTTAATTTAAATCCTGGGTGCATATTATGAGAATCTGCATCATCATTTGTCAAGATCGAAATATGATCATATCCTGCATCATCAAGAGCTTTTCTTAGTAGTGCCCCATAATGTGTCAGTCGACAGTCTCCGACATATTTTCCCATAACGATTGCAACATCTTTGTCATCGTACTTTCCACTTTCCAGTGCCGCCAATGCTTCTCCGATGACAATCTGTGCTGGGAAACAGATATCATTATGTACATATTTCTTTCCCAAACGAATTGCTTCTTCACGCCCGATATCCAAAGCAACCGCCCGAATTCCTTGTCCTCTTAATGCTGCTGTCATAATTCTGCAAAATGCATGCGATGTATTTGGAACCAATGCGATTTTTTCTTTCCTGTTTTCTTTTGTAAACTTGACTGGATATGGTTCTTGCAACTCTTTTACTTCTAATTTCTGATGTTTCTCACGTCCCATTTTCACTGTCTCCAAGAAAGAACGCACACGGATTCCCAATGGTCCTTGATTATCACTTTCATCTACTTTTAAGATCAATGGTGTTTTCCCGGAAATTTCTTTCATCATTCTCGTAATCTCATCGGATAGATAAGCATCGTGTCCACATCCAAAACTTACGAGCTGTACATATTCCAGATGCTCACTTTGCGCACATAAGATAGCAGAAGATAACATTCTAGCATGATAGTTATTTACAATATCCAGACGGCTTTTTGAGAGTTCTGTCTGATTCACTTCTGGCAGGGAATCTGCGGTTAAGACTGCGATGCCTGCTTTTGTAAACATCTTAGACAGATCGTGATTAACCAGTGTATCGTTCTGATATGGACGAGATGCTAAAACAACTGCAAATTCATTCTTTTCCTTTACTTCATTTAGGATCTCTTCTCCTCGTTTCTTTAACTGTTGGTCAAAAGATTTCTGAGCCTGATCTGCTGTATGCATTGCATTCATAACCTCTTCTTTTGAGACATGATATACTTCTTCCATATATTTTACCAACTGACGCTGTCTGTCCTTTTTGGTATGCCAATGGAATAATGGTGCATCAAATGGCACATTCCATTTATCCTGTGGATTATCAGAATTCCTGATAACGATCGGATAACCTTTTACCACCGCACACATAGACTCACTTGTTTTTTCCATATTCTCTGGCGGTACTGTTGTGATCGATGGCATAAAAATATGATCTACATGATATTTTTTCACCAGATTTCTAAGATGTCCATGCACAAGTTTTGCTGGAAAACATACCGTGTCTGATGTCACTGCTGACAACCCACTTTCATAAATCTCTCTTGTGCTTTCATCCGATAATTGTACTTTGTATCCCAAACTTTTGAAAAAAGTTGTCCAAAATGGCATCGTATCCCAATAGGATAACACTCTTGGAATTCCGATCGTGATATCTCTTTCTGTTTTAGGCACTGGATAAGGATATTCTTTGAACAATAATTTCTTTCGCTCTTGGAATAAATCTGGAACGCTCTGTGTTTTTCGGATTGTTTCTTTTAACTGCTTTCCAACCTCATCATTTCTTGGATCTCCGATGATCTCGCCTTTTTCACATCGATTATTTGTTACCCAGGAATTTCCATTTGAAAATTGAACAATTGTTCTTTGACAATGATTCGTACAAAATGGACAAGGTGCATTCGCCTGCTGCTCATAAGAAAATGTATCTAAATCACGAAGATCCCATGTGCTCACTTCTTTCGGATTCTTCTCATATTGCTCTTTTGCGATCAATCCGACACCAATTGCACCCATGATCCCTGGATATGGTGCTCTGATCACTTCTCTTCCTACATATTCTTCCATCGCACGTAAAACCGCATCATTTTCAAAAGTGCCACCTTGTACCACGATCTTAGTTCCAAGAGAATCAAGATTTGATACGCGGATAACCTTTGTAAATACATTCTGGATGATCGATCTGCATAATCCAGCCATGATATCTTCTGGATTCTTACCGTTTCGCTGCTCTGTGATAATACTGCTGTTCATAAATACCGTACAACGACTACCCAAAACTGCTGGGTTTTTAGACGCAAACGCTTTCTTTGCAATCTCTTTTGTCGGAATATGTAAAGAGGATGCGAAGTTTTCAAGGAATGAACCGCATCCAGAAGAGCACGCCTCATTTAATAAAATATTTGTGATAACTCCATCCTCTAACCAGATTGCTTTCATATCCTGTCCACCAATATCCAAAATAAAAGAGGCGTCTTTGACATATTTTTCAGAAGCTCTTGCATGTGCTACCGTCTCAACCGTATGGCAAGGAATTTCAAAAGCTTTGGAAAACAGCATTTCTCCATACCCAGTCGTACCAGCTGATAAAATTTCTAATTCTGCTCCTGCTTCTTCATATCGTTTTCTTAAACAGATCAAGGCCTCTTTCGCTACTTTCAGCGGGTCCCCTTCATTCGGTGCATAAAAAGAATCCAGAATTTCTTCTTGTTCATCTAATAATACAAATTTTGTCGTGGTACTTCCTGCATCAATCCCAAGAAAACATCGAACAACCTCTCCTTTTTGTGGTTTCTTCCATGTCACCTGTTTCTTCTTATGTGCTTCTTTAAAAGCATTTTCTTCTTCTTTTGATTCAAAAAATGGTTTTGCAATTTCTCCTGAAACGTGGGAATGATCTTTCTGTGCGTCTTCCAGTATTACTAACATTTTATTCACATCTTTTGGTTTGCTGTCTGCAAACATCTTATCCAAAGATAATGCTGCCCCATATGCAATCATTAATTCTGAATGCTTTGGACAAAGAATCTCATCTTCTTTCAAATTCAGACGTTCAGCAAAAACTTTTACCAGAGTTGGATGAAATGTTAATGGTCCACCTTCAAATGCGACAGGTTTTTTAATCTCCAATCCCTGTGCCAACCCTCCGATCGTCTGTTTCGCGATCGCATGGAATGCGGATAACGCAAGGTCTTCCTTGGCTGCTCCCTGATTCAGAAGTGGTTGGATATCTGTCTTTGCATATACCCCGCATCTTCCAGAAATATCATATAAATGTGTTCCTTTTTGTGCCAACTCATTAAACTGTTCCACTGGTACTTTTAATACGGATGCAATTTCATCAATAAATGCTCCCGTTCCACCCGCACAGCTTCCATTCATACGCATATCGGAAACACTTTGTGACTGTCCATTTTCAGAATCTTTAAAAAAGATCATCTTGGCATCCTGTCCACCTAACTCAATTGCCGTTCCGACCTGGTCAAACTGATCTTGTAATGCGATCGCATTGGCTGCAACTTCCTGCACAAATGGTACTTTTAAAATAGATGCCACTGGTTTTGCCCCAGAGCCAGTCAGACACAATCTGATCTTCTTATCTCTTATATGTCCGCAAAACTTCTTAATGCTTCGGATCACACTTGCGATCTGATTTGCATGATGTCTTGCATAATCAGAAAATAACAGTTGATGACGGTCATTGGCATCAACTGCTACTATTTTGGTTGTCGTAGATCCTACGTCGATCCCGACTAATATATTTTGTTCGTTTGATTTTGTCATTTCGTTATTCATCATTCGTTATCGTCTTTTCTCCTTCTTTTGAGCTTTACGCTTTATCATAACTCAAATTAATAGAAAATGTAAGATAAAAAATGGATTTTAACACTTTCTTCACACTTTTTCATTTAGTTTCTGCTTACGTTCCCTCCAATCTGGAAGAAAATGACTCATCAAATCATAAAATCTCTGGTTATGGCTTGGTTCTAAAAGATGACATAATTCATGCACCAAAACATACTCTACACATTCCTCTGATTTTACAGCCAGCTGCAGATTCATCCGAATCTTTTTACTGTGAATACTACAGCTTCCCCATCTTGTTTTCATATCTCGAATCGTAAAGCCATTCGCATGAACTTTCATGATTGATTCCCATCTCATTGCATATTCTATGATCTTGTCTTCCAGCCATTTCCTTTGTTCCAGATTAATTTCCTGCTGTGATGAATTTTGCCTGTTTTTTACTTTTTCATGTTTTTTTAAAATCCAGTCTTCTTTTTTCTTAAGGAAACGAAAAACCTCTTCGTTGGAAACTCTCATTGGAACTGTTACCAAAACATCTCCGTTTGGAGGTTTCACGTAGATATTTATATTTTTAATCTTCCTTCGCTCAATCTCAATATTTAATGTTCCTATTTGTTTTATCATTATTCTTATTTCTTTCTCTGAATCAGCATATGTATCAATACATACAAAACAATCAGAAACCCTGATATAAATCCTGCCACACTAAGATATGGCATTCCTAACACTCTCGGTGTTACATCACTTAGACATAAAATTGCAGAGCTAAACCAAAGTGCCATCACGATCAATACAAGCAACAGATGATCAAATCCTTTTTTTAATTCTCTACCTGCTTTCTCGATCTGCGCAGATTCAATGTTTACCCTTACCTGTCCATTCTTTGTAATGTTCAAAAGATCTGATACCTGTGCTGGTATCTCCAAAGATTTCTTAGATGACCCATAAATATCTCTCAAAGCATGTCTTATCTCTTTCTTTATATCAATCTCATGAAACATATTCGCAGACATATAAGAAGTCAATATCTGTATCATATTCACTTCTGGAGAACATAATTTCAATGTTCCTTCCATAGTCACCATACTTCTTGCAAGCAGCGTAATATCTGGTTCGATCGCAATCTTATGTTTCTTCAAAAGCCCTATTGCATCTTCCATCAATTCTCCAAGATCCATGGTCCCGAAATCCATATTCATGTATTTTCCAACCATATCATCAAGATCCGTATACAAACTAGCATGGTCGATCTTCTCTGTCGGTTTTCCAAACGATAAGAATGCATTCTTAAGTTCATAAATATCATTTTTAAGAATAGCTGTGATCGCACGTTTCATGATCGCACGGTAATGTTCAGATAGATCACCTGCCATTCCAAGATCAAGCCATACGATCTGACCACCACTAATCCATAGATTCCCTGGATGTGGATCTGCATGAAAAAACCCATCCACCAAAATCTGTTTACAATAGTTTTGTGCTGTTTTCTGGGCAATCTCCTTCCTATCATACCCATTGCGATCAAGTTCCTCGATATGGTCGATCTGGATTCCATCAACATAACTCATCACCAGCAAATGCTCATTCGAATATTCCTTATATACTTTCGGACATGTCACATATGCAACGTCCTTCTGGTTCTCATAAAATCGTTCCAAATGTTGTGCTTCTTTTTCAAAATCCATTTCTTCTTTGGATGTCTCCCACAACTCATCAATAACTTTTCTAAAATCAATCAATTCACCGGTTCCTGTTGCAAAATTTAAAAATCCAGAAGCCTTCTTTAACAGAGCAATATCTTCTGCCATGATCTGTTTAATCTGCGGTCTCTGGATTTTTAATACAACTTTACTGCCATCTCCTAAAACGGCCTCATGGACCTGTGCGATTGATGCACACCCAACTGGTATCTGGTTAATCTTCTGAAATAGTTGACCGGGGTCATTATGAAGTTCTTTATTCAAGATCTTCCATATCTCATTAAAACTCATCGGTTTTACATCCGTGCGAAGTCTCGCTAACTCATGACAATACTTCTCTGGCAATATATCCGAACGCATTGACATGATCTGCCCAAGCTTTACATAAGTTGGACCAAGATCTTCTAAAATACTGCATAACTTCTCTGGATTGATCCCATGTGTGACATTATGCTGATTTAATACATGCAAGATCTCTTTCAGTCTTCCTGTTTCCTGTTTCATAAGTACCTCTTATTGTTCAGTTTCATCCTCTTGTACTTGTGATGTCTCTGAATCTGTTGTTGCTTCACTTTCTTCCACTTCAACATCTTCTTCAGCTTCCTGTTTTTCTTTCTGAAGTGCCTCAGCTTTTGCAATTCTTTCTTTTAAAAGTGCAAGATCTTCTGGGGACATTTCATCAACACATTCAAATGCTTTATCATATTTCTTAGTCACTTGGATAGATACATGTTCTTTGACTTTCTGTTTTGCATTGTGCTTTAATTCCTGATTTAACACTTTTCCATGTTCTACAGTACGTTCACCCTTTTCAATCATTTTCTCAAGAATGTCTTTGGTAACTTCTGCAGTTGTTGCTGCTGCACCTACACTTGCAAGAAATGCTTTTTTCATTCCATTTGTGAAATCCATATGTCATCATCCTTTCTATAATTTAGCATGATCATTTGTCACTTTTATTTTACCACTATAGATCTTCAAGGACAACCGTAAATGGTCCATCATTTATTAAAGCAACTTCCATATGTGCTCCAAAAATACCTGTCTGTACAACATCTATTTCCTTGTTGCATTCCTTAATAATATATTCATATAATTCTTCTGCTTTCTTTGGATCTCCTGCCTGTGTAAAACTTGGACGATTTCCTTTTCTGCAGCTTGCATAAAGCGTAAACTGAGATACTAACAACAATTCTCCATCCACATCTTTTAATGAACAATTTGTTTTTCCATTTTCATCTTCAAAAATACGAAGATTGATCATCTTACGAATATATTTATCGGCTTCTTCTTTTGTATCTTCCTGCCCTACACCGATCAAAACTAAATATCCTTTTTTTATCTTCCCTGTGTATTCATCATCTACTTTTACCGATGCTTCTTTTACTCTCTGAATTACAAATTTCATTGCTTTTCCTTCCTTTAAGGTATTATTTTCTTTAAATATTCCTACATAAAGAAAAAGATCAGAAATTAAAAATCTCTGATCTTTTATATCCTTATGTAAGATAAATAAATCCTAGTTGTTGATTAATTTATCTTCGTTGCTCCAGCTGTATAAGCTACGGATTTCTTTTCCGACAACTTCAGACTGATGTTCAGCAGCTAATTTTCTCATAGCTTTGAAGTGAACCTGAGATCCTGCATCAGACATATCTAATAAGAAGTCTTTAGCGAATGTTCCGTCCTGAATATCTGTAAGAACCTGTTTCATAGCTTTCTTAGTATCTTCTGTGATGATCTTAGGTCCTGTGATGTAATCACCATATTCAGCTGTGTTAGAGATAGAATATCTCATTCCTTCGAATCCTGACTGGTAGATTAAGTCTACGATCAGTTTCATTTCATGGATACACTCAAAGTAAGCGTTTCTTGGATCATATCCAGCTTCTACTAATGTTTCGAAACCAGCCTGCATTAATGCACAAACACCACCGCAAAGTACTGCCTGTTCTCCGAAAAGGTCTGTTTCTGTTTCTGTTCTGAATGTAGTTTCAAGAACACCAGCTCTTGCTCCACCAATTCCTAAAGAATAAGCAAGTGCTAAATCTAATGCTTTACCTGTAGCATCCTGTTCAACAGCTACTAAGCAAGGAGTTCCTTTTCCTGCCTGATATTCGCTTCTTACAGTATGTCCTGGAGCTTTAGGTGCGATCATAGTTACATCCACATCTTTTGGAGGTGTGATGCATCCGAAGTGGATATTGAAACCATGAGCGAACATTAACATATTTCCTGGCTCTAAGTTTGGTTCGATGCTTTCTTTGTATAATTTAGCCTGTTTTTCATCGTTGATCAGAATCATGATGATATCAGCTTTCTTAGCAGCTTCTGCAGATGTGTACACTTCAAATCCCTGTTCTTCTGCTCTCTTCCAAGATCTGCTTCCTTCATAAAGACCGATGATAACATTGCATCCAGACTCTTTTAAGTTAAGGGCATGTGCATGTCCCTGGCTTCCATAACCGATAATAGCGATGGTTTTTCCATCTAAAAGTGATAAGTTACAGTCTTCTTGATAATAAATCTTTGCCATTTTTCATTCCTCCATTTTTTGGCTTTATAGTAAGGGTCCTGACCCGTTACTCTCATCAAAATATATTAGAGTTATCTTCTCCTCTTGATAAACCAGTGATTCCTGTTCTCACAATTTCGATCACTCCAAAATCACTGATCAGATTGATAAATGCTTCTATCTTATTCACATTCCCAGTTAACTCGATCATCAGATTATCCTTAGATACATCCACAACTTTCGCTCTGAAAATATCTGCAATCGTGATAACCTCCTGTTTCTCTGTCTTGTTTGCACGGATCTTTGCAAGGATCAATTCTCTGCAAACAGACTTACTGTTTTCCAGTTCAAAAATCTTCACAACATCTTCCAGTTTTGAAAGTTGATTCTTGATCTGTTTCAAGATCATATCATCACCGCTGACTGCGATCGTAATTCTTGAAAACTTCTGATCTTGTGTCGTACATGCTGTGATGCTGTCTATGTTATACCCTCTTCTTGTAAATAAACCAGAAATTCGGCTTAATACCCCGGGAGTATTC